>WNGK01000098.1_pt1 | contig 111500 bp, 98 predicted proteins | sample 5400601 | NCBI WGS metagenome assembly WNGK01 (sample SAMN13153376, study PRJNA577476) | soil metagenome | isolation source: 60 cm soil or saprolite under Garry oak tree replicate 1 | place: USA:California | collected 2016-06-15 | reverse complement strand
CTACTCCCCTCCCCCTTTCGAGGTTCAAGCCTTTCGGCAAGGATAAGTGAGGTGCGCAGAAGGTTTTCCAACACCCTTCACAACTTCTGTTGCACTCAATTTCTGCCGCCGATGCGGCGCACCGGTGCCATGCGCGTTGGGGTTCCCATGCCTTTCCGAAAGGGATGAATGGCCCACACCTCCGGTTTTCGGCGTCCTGGGGAACCCCAACACCCGCGTCTTTCGACGCTCAGTCCTGGGGAACGTACCCACCAGGGTGGAGGCTTTTCCTTGGGGCTATTGTGTGCTGAGGCTGCACGAACTCTCGCCGATGCTACGTAGGAGTTCGTACCTTCGCAGTCTCGTAAATAGCCGTGTACATTGGTTCAACGCGGTAACGTTTTTACCCACAGCCCTAAGCTCAGGAACCCGTACGTTCTTCTGTTCTCAAGGTACTGTCTAAATATTCTCACCCAGGAGCACAAAAGTGGAAATGCCCGGCAAGGGTTTAAACCGGCGAGAAACCCGCCTGACCGCTGGGGTTGGAAACCCCGCGGCTTGCGGAGGGTTCTCTGTCACCTCCCTTGCAGGATTTTCTCTAAGCATTCGGCAGTATCTGGGTCTTGACGCCCTTACCATATCTTACCATGTCGAGTGCTTCGAGAAAATCCTGCAAGGGAAGTGCTTTTGTCAGCATAGCCTCAGTATTGATCACACCGGTGCTGATGAGATCGAGAGCTGCTTGAAACGAGAAGAGAACCGCCATCGAACCAATTATCGTAATCTCATCATTATAAATGCGGAACGGAGAAAGCGAGATGCGAGCTTCGTTCGATGCAACTCCAAATATCAGCAACTTTCCGCCGCGCTTGACCGCCATGAACGCGTTTTCAATGACCGGTGCAACACCAGTTGCATCGATGACGCAGTTGAATCCAAGCGGCTCATCTTTCAACGCCTGCTTGATATCGCTATATGTACGCGTGGGTCCAAGCTGCTCCGCAAGCGCCAGGCGTTGCGCGTTTACATCGACCATAGCGACCCGTGATGCACCGCCTCGCACCGCAAGCTGCAAGAGGAGCAACCCCATAGTTCCAGCACCTACAATGAGGAAGGTATCACCGGACCTGGGATTGAGAATATGCATCCCGTGCACCGCGCAAGAGACTGGCTCAATCAGCGCACCTTCGCGAAACGAAATGTTATCAGGCAAGGCATAGGCTTTCGCGACGGGCACCGCCACGTATTGAGCAACGGCTCCGTTCGTCGTGACGCCGAGCGCAGCGTAGTTGAGACACAGATTTTCATGGCCCGTACGACAAGAATCGCAATAACCACAGTACAGGTTGGGCTCGACTGCAACTCTGCTGCCAACAGTTATATTCTCTTTCCCGTACCTCTGAGCAACGTCGCTTCCCACTGCCACAACCTCGCCCGCAAACTCGTGACCGGGGATGATAGGATAGCGGGCCAACGGAGAGTCGCCATCAATAATATGCAGATCGGTGCCGCAGATACCACATGCACCCACTCGAACGAGCACTTCATCTGGACGAGGAGTGGGGTCTGGCACATTGTCCACCCGAATGATGCCCGGAGCATCAATGATCACAGCACGCATAGGAGACTAGTCCTTTCTTTCTTGGGATACGACAAGCGAAAGTCCCAATAGGGGTCAAGTGAAACCCTGTTTTCCTGTCCTTCTCTCTTCACTTGACCCTTATTGGCTACGACAATCGATAGTCCCTTTCTAAACGGCCTTGTTATTTTAGCGCGCCACCAGTCAGCCCTTGAACCAGGTACCTCTGTGCATAGATGCCTATTGCAACGGGCACCAGAATGATCAGCGTCGCCAGAGCGGACACCCTCGCCAGGAAGAGACCTTCGTTACTCGTAAATGCCGCAACCATGATGGGTAAGGTTGGTGAGTTGGTATAGGTCAGCGTGACGGCGAAGAAGAAATCGTTCCAGGCAAAAATGATGGCCAGCAGTGCCGCTGCAGTTAACCCAGGCGCCGCCATCGGCACGACGATCCTCACAATTGTCTGGAATGTCGTACAACCATCTAGCCAGGTAGATGACGATTAATACGAAGAGGTTATCCAGTAAGTTGAGGCGTGTAACGATCACGTACAAAGGAACAAGGATGGCCGCAAACGGCATGAAGCGCGTGGAGAGTACAAAGAAAAGCATGTCATTGGATGACTTCGTTGACATATGGAAGACCATCGCGTAGGCGGCGGGAATGCCCAAGACCAACGCGATGGCAGTCGAAACCAGAGCCGCCGCCACGCTATTGAACAGGTAGGCACCGAAGCCTCCCTGAATCGCGAGCAGAAACTGATCGAGCCTCGGCTGGAAGAACAGTATGGGCGGAACACTAATCGCCGCGATTTCTGTCTTAAATCCGGTCAGTGCCATCCAGAGGACGGGAAAGACCAGCAAAAAAACCAGGATGTAGGTCAAGGCTGTCCATGCGAAGGTGGACCACTTGCGCCTAGCTTCCGTAGTCATGAGTTAGCCCCTTTCTGATGCTGTCCGCTCAGTCATGAGTCGCAACATGCCCCTGGCGGCAAGAATTGCTACTACTACCCCTATAACGCCAAGCGTTGCCGCCTGTCCGATCTGAAACGAGCTCAATGCCGCTCGGTAGGTGTAGTAAGGTAGAGTGTTGGTTGTTACTCCTGGCCCACCAGAAGTTGTCACGTAAATTTCGCCGAACGTCTGAAAGATAAAGATAGTTCCGAAGAGGATGGCTATCTGGTACGGTTTTCGCAGTAAAGGAAAGACGACGCGCCAAAATGTTGTGATGGCATTCGCACCATCCACCTTCGCGGCCTCTAACACTTCGCCTGGAACGGACTGGAGGCCGGCGAGAATGACAAGCATCACGAATGGGGTCCATTCCCAGGCGACGATGAATATAATACTCTGAAGTGGAAATGCGGAAAACCAGGGGACAGCAGGAATACCAATAAAGTGGAGTAGCCAGTTAATCATCCCTGAAGATGGGCTAAGAAAGAGATTTTTCCAGATCAGAGCCATCACTGATGGGGTCACCAAAAATGGAACTGTTGCTATGCCACGCAAGACACTTCTGCCCCACATCGGGCGATTTAACAGCAGTGCCAGTATCGTCCCAGCAACAAGGGCCAGGATCATCGCCCCAGCCACCAGTTCTAAAGTATGGCCCATTATGGGCCAGAAGTTTACGTCTCTTACAAACTCGGTGACGTAGTTTGTAAGACCAACAAATGGAAATCCTTCAGATGGCACCAGCAGATTCCAGGCATGCAAGCTAAACCACACTGCGAGGAGAAACGGAATCTGTGTTAACACGATCATATAGACGAGGGCGGGAAGATGCAACCACGTTCTTCTCTCGCCAGGCGGTACTGTAGAAACTGCACGCTTTTGCTTGTCAGGAAGCACGGGCACCTGAACCGCCTGATTTGTCTGACTCATAACACTCCCTTTCTTCTTTTCACGTTATGCGAACCACCTCTGACGCAATTGGAGTGATGAATGAGGGACCGCCTCCTCTCACCGAAGCGGGGCCCCTCGTTCTTTCATACGGACACAGTAGCTAGTACCCAGCAGTGTTGTCCTTATTGACCTGTGTTGCCAGGAGCTGATCAGACTGCTGGAGAGCCTGACTGACCGTCATTTTTCCGGCAACCACTGCCGACATAAGCTCGCTCACCTGCTGCCCGACCGATTCAAACTGTGGAATACCCACATATTGAACACCATGATAGGGAACGGGCTCGAGCGTCGGCTGATCGGGAGTCGCGGTTTTGATAGAGTCAAGCGTAACTTGAGCGAAAGGTGCAGCCTTTTGATAGTCGGGGTTCTGGTAAATCGAAGCACGTGTACCCGGTGGCACATTGGCCCAGCCGAAGGTCTTGCCTGCCAGGGTCAGGTACTGCGAATTGGTAGCCCAGGTGAGGAATTGGAAGGCAGCATCTTTGTTTTTACTGGAGTTGACGAGACCAAGTGACCATGCCCACAACCAGTGGCTGCCATTCTGGGTCACTGCTGTGGGAGCATTTACATAGCCAACATTACCGGCGACCTTGGAGGTCTCTGGCGTTTCCAGCACGCCACCAAACGAGGTAGCGTCATAGAACATCGCACCCTTGCCCTGAGTCATCAGGTTAACGCACTCTTGCCAGCCAGAGGTTGAGGCACCTGGCTCACCATACTTCTGCAACAGGGTAGCATAGAGCGTCACTGCCTTTTGTACCGCAGGGGTGTTGAGCTGTGGCTGCCAATTGGAATTGAACCAGCGGCCACCAAAGGTATTAATCATCGTGTCGAGCGGAGCCATATTCATGCCCCAACCAGATTGACCTCGCAGCAGAATGCCGGTCACACCACCTGCGGGATCATTGAGTTGTTGCGCGAATTGGGCGACCTGATCCCACGTAGGATGCAATGGCATGCTCAGGTGATGTTGCGCGAAAATTTGCTTGTTGTACATCAGGAAACTACTCTCGCCATAGAACGGGAGAGAGTAAGGATGTCCCTGGAAGGAGAGCGTCGACATAACCGGCTTGAGGAGATCGTCGTAATTGTAATTACTCTTGTCGGTCGCCGACATCTTATTAAGGTATGGAGAGAGATCCTGGAGCCAGCCGTTGTGTGCCCAAATGGGGGTCTCGTAACTGCCGATGGTGGCAACATCAAATTTCCCTGCATTTGTAGCAACATCCTGGGTAACTTTCGAACGCAGATCATTTTCTGGCAGGGTTACGAAGTTGACCTTGATGTTGGGATGGTCCTTTTGAAAGACTTGCTTCGTCAATTGCTCCATTTGCACCATCTGGGAGTTGTTGACGGTAGCGACAGTCAGCGTCGTAGTGGAAGATGAGGATTGACTTGATGGGTTGCAAGCCGCTAGCACTGCTAGAAGCAAAGCAATGCTTGTCATAATGGCGATTGCTCGTGCTGCACTCTTCATTGCAATTTCTCCTTGTCGGATGCGTCGATGCAGTAGAAAATAGAACGTCCAATGGTAGCAAAAGCACTACATGGATGTAAGAGAAGGTCTTAACAACGAGAGTCTCCGGAGAAAACCAGCTCCTTTCTATTTGGAATAGCGTGAAGGTTCTCCCACCAGGGAGATACCTTAGACAGGCGCGCCTTTATGAAGTTATGTTGAATGTGCGAAGGCGAACAAATATATGTTTCAATAGAAACAACTTTAACATATAATTTGTTCGATTTCAAGGGTTATTGTGATACTCTTGCTTTTTTGGACAAAAATATGATACTATTTTGTTGCAAATTACCATCACAAAAATAGCAGGCTGGCAAATCCTACAGAGAGGACCCTTTTAGATGAAGAAAAGCCGCCAGAACGCAAGCGACCGACACGCACAATTGATTGGATTGCTCAAGAAGCGTGGCTACTGCTCCGTTGTAGAGATGAGCCAATTGCTAAATGTATCACCGATGACCATTCGACGTGATTTGCATATGCTGCACGAGAAGCAGATCGCAGAGGTAACACACGGAGGAGCACGCTTCAGTGCATCAAAACGAATCGAACCCGACTTTGATATCCGCACGCATGAACACCTGGCTGAAAAACAAGTTATTGGGAAACTGGCCGCGGAACGCTTTATCGAAGAAGGGGATGTTGTAGGTATTGACAGTGGAAGTACAACACTGGAGATTGTGCGAAACTTGCCCAATATCCCGCTAACGATTGTAACGCATTCTCTGGCCGCCGCCAACGTTGTCGCACAGAATAAGCGGTATTCATTGATTGTGCTTGGGGGAATTTTGCAGCATGAAGCGAACTGTCTTTGTGGCCCACAGGCGATTGCCGCCTTGCAAACGTTGTACATCAACAAACTCTTCCTGAGCACCAGTGGATTGGTTGCTCCCGACGGTCTATCATGCAATAATCTGGCCGATGCAGAAGTCAAGCAGGCACTTATAAGCTCCTCGCGCCAAACTATTTTATGCATGGATAGTAGCAAGGTTGGCAGAGCCTACCTTGCACGTTTCGCAACCCTCAACGATATCGATACACTGATCACCGATAACGGCATCTCGGACGAAAGTCGTGAGGCTATAGAACGGCAGCAGATTCGGATAATCACAGTTCCTACAGAGGTTCCAGCGTCTCTTCCTGAATCAGAGCTGATCAGGGATGATGTTGCGGTATAGGCCTGTGAAGAACATGGATGAGTTGAAAAGATCGCCTGGTGAAACTTTGTGTCTTCTTACCCGTATCTGTAAGAAAGCAAGGGCTACTATGGCGAGACCTCTTTAGGAAGTGTGGCAGGCCGAGCTTGGATTCCCCCATACCTTCAGGCTGTTTCGCGAAAGAGAGAGGGAAGCTCACAATAGATGTTCTATGTGGCTACAACGACACTGCAACATTACCTGGCTACCTATGGCTACCTGGCTGTCTTTATCTTCGTAGCTATTGAAAGTACAGGGATTCCTTTTCCGGGCGAGACGATGCTGCTGATAGCGGCCATCGATGCCGGGAGGACGCACCAGCTTTCTATTGTGCTGGTGATTGTCGCGGCTGCCAGTGGCGCCATCATAGGCGATAATATTGGCTTCTTTGTGGGGAGGGAGGGGGGCTACCGTGTGCTGCGCCGCTATGGCCGGTACATCGGTTTCAACGAGCGCAGGTTGAAAGTGGGGATCTATATGTTTCGCAGGCATGGTGGCAAGGTCGTCTTCTTCGGGCGATTTGTTGCGGTGCTCCGTGCCTGGGCCGCCTTCCTGGCGGGGGTCAACCGCATGAAGTGGAGCCGCTTTTTACTGTTCAACGCGCTTGGGGGGATCGTCTGGGCCACGCTCTACGGGCTGGGGGGCTACTTGCTGGGTAAGAATATCGATCGATTGGTCGGGCCTGTAGGAACTGTTACGATTGTGCTGGCGGCAATTATCATTATAGCGACTCTGATCTTTGTTTGGCGCAATGAGCGGCAATTGGAGGAGCAGGCAGAGAAGGAGCTTCCTGGGCCAATTGAAAAGTATTAATGGGGCAAGACTGGAGGAGCCGCTGCGAGCATTTTGGCACCGAAGTGGTCATCCTGAATGCGGCCGAAGACCGCAGTTTTGAGGAAGATTTGGTCCAGGATGTGTTAGAGATCATAACTGTCTTCAGTGCCCGCTTGTACGGCAGCCGCAGCCACAAGAACAAGCAAGTGATGCAACAGCTCAAGGAAGTCGCCGATGAAATCAGCCGTCAAAATTCCGCTCCTGGTCGGTGAGCACGAAGCGGCCGTCCTTGATGGCCAGTCACGCATGGCCAATTGGCTCTATAACAAGCTGTTGGAGCAGGCTCATGCTCTGCGTCAGCAGTATCGGGCGAGCCAGGACAAAACAGTGGGCAAGAGCCTCTCCATCGAACGGGGCTTACGGGACCTGATCCCGGCACTCAAAGAGCAGCATCCCTTTTTGAAAAGGGTGTATTCCTCTCCGCTCAAAAACGCCGCACCAATCCTTGAATCGGCGCTTGAAGCAGGTGCTGTCCTGGGTGGCATTGCGCTCAGGGAAAACGTACCTCGAATGGGCAAAGGCGGCTCCACCCGAACTTGCCACGATTGTGGCTACGTCGTGGCTGAAGGCATTCCTCCCGAGGTTCGCGAGTGGGACTGTCCGGGCTCTGCTTGCACACGTCACCATATCCGAGACGAAAACGCGGCGCGCAACGGCTTAACGCGCACATTCAAGGTGTTGGAGTTGCCTTGCTCGGGCCACTGGGAGGTTTCCTCGCGGTGTGCTTGGCGGTTCAACGGTCTAGGACTCACTCTCCGGGGATCGCTGACGGATTCTGCAACAGGGATCAGCTTCCAAGAAATCAAATCGTTCCCATGACAGGGAACGGCCCATATCTAGATGTATCGAGAATTGGGAGAGCGGTATAATGGTACGAAAGCAAATAGTGCCACTGCGGTGCTCAGTGCAGGCAAGGGGCTACGGCGGACGACCACAAGGGCCAATACATTTCAAAGAAGAGACCATCTCGCTTTGTCATCCCTTCGCTGCGCTCAGAGCTTGCCCTAGAGCGCAGCGAAGGATCTCTGTCCGGCGAGAGATCCTTCGCTGCGCTCAGGATGACACTCCTGCATCGGCTTCGTTTGACTCGCAAAGCGTCTTCTTTGAAATGTATTGACCACAAGGGCCCAGCCGTTCTCAGGTTGATGTATATTGGAGGCTCATGTGAACATACCCTCTCGTCGTTTGTTTCTGTTTCTTCTGGTTTTGCTGCTTTGTTGTCTGCTCCTCGGTTTGATCTTCGTTTTCCTGACAACCGGTAGGATGGTGGGACCGATGGTGCAGGTGTGGCTGACGACTAGCGATGGCAGCAATCAGTTGACACAGCAGGTGAATCTCAGGTTTGGCTCCATCACCAGGAACTCTTCGACGATCAGCGTCAACGAGTACCAGGAGTTGCAGCGCATGGATGGTTTTGGGGCCGCTGTCACCGACTCCTCGGCGTGGCTCATTTATAACAAGATGAGCAGCAGCCAGCGCAACACGGTGATGCAGAATCTCTTTGATCCGAAGCAGGGGATCGGAATCAGTTTTGTGCGTATTCCGATGGGCGCCTCAGATTTCTCGATCAACGGGCCTTATTCCTACGATGATTTGCCGGCTGGTCAGATCGATCCCAAGCTCAACAATTTCTCGATCAAGCATGACCTGGCCTATATCGTACCCGTGCTGCAACAGGCCCGCACGCTCAATGCCAATCTCAAGTTCATGGCCAATCCCTGGAGTCCGCCGGCCTGGATGAAAACCAACGGGTCCATGCTGGGTGTTTTTAACGGCGTCACTGGTACGCTCAATTCAGGTGATTACGAGCCATTAGCGCGGTATTTTGTCAAATTCATCCAGGCTTACCAGGCCCAGGGCATTCCTCTCTACGCGATTACCCCGCAGAATGAACCGCTCTACACTCCCGACAGTTATCCCGGCATGTCCTGGGCGGCCAGCGACGAAAACAATTTTATCAAAAACAACCTTAGCCCTGCTCTTGCGAACGCTGGCCTGTCCCCCAAGATTATTCCCTATGATCACAACTGGAATAACACCAGCTACGCTTATACGCTGCTGAACGATGCCACCACGCGTAGAGATATCGCCGGAATCTCATGGCATTGTTACTTAGGCGACCCCTCGTCGATGGCGGCGGTTCACGGCTCTTTCCCAGGCTCGGAAGTTTACGAAACCGAGTGCTCAACTGGCACGTCCGAAGCTCCTATCTCCACGATCGATTTGCTGATGCAGTCGGTGCAGAACATGGCCAGGACGGTCGTACTCTGGAATATTGCGCTTGATCCCAACGATGGCCCGCACACTGGCGGCTGTGCCGACTGCCTGGGCGTAGTGACCATCGATCAGGCTACGGGCAATGTTACCTATCGCAATGATTACTATCAGCTCGGCCAGTTCAGCAAGTTTGTTGTGCCGGGCGCGTACCATATTGCCTCCAATACGCTGGGTAGCCTTGCCGATGTGGCTTTCAAGAATCCCGATGGTTCCAAGGTCGTGGTTGCGCATAACGATGGCGCCAGCAACAGCAACTTCCAGGTGCTCTGGGGCAACCAGGGGTTCAACTATACCCTCCCGGCGGGCGCGACTGTAACCTTTAAGTGGAGTGGCACACAAAAGACAACGATTGCCATCCAGTTCAGCTCTGTCGCCGATTGTGTCAAGGTGAAGGGGATCGAGATTGTTCCGACGCTCATATGATGATGAGAGAAAAGTACCGTGTCCAGATCTGGATTCAGGCATGAGGTGCATCCTAGTTGACGCGCCTGATACCATAAGCTCAAGTCGAATCTATCAAGTGAGAAAAAAGAATACATAATCGTGTAATTGCAGAGACTGGCTCCTTAGGACGAGTGGAATTACGCTTGTAGTCGAGAAGGATGAGTGAGAAATGACTCACGAATTTGATCAGGCGGAAAGCTGGTTGGCGCACCTGGAACAGATACTGGAGCGACTACGACAGGAACACGAACGACTTCGTGCGCAACTCGCCCAGGTGACACAGGAAGAACAGCAGGCGTTAAAGGGGCGACAGCAGTCAAAACAGCAGCGTAAGGAACTGAAGCAACGGCGTAAGGAACTCACGAACGAGCTTCTTTCTGTTATGGATGCGCAATTAGAGATAGAAGAACGACTGGCGGAGGCCACTCGTTTTTTTGAGCAGGAGAAACAGCAGGCTCCTCCTGGAGATCATTCCTGACATATCATTTTCTCCTTTTTTGGAGGGCGAATAGTTCTTAATGTAAGCATAGCCTTCAGTAGGAGAAAAATGACCCGTCTGGAGTAGGGAATGAGAGGCGACTGCAGTCCTGTTTTTGCGCGTGATGCGAAATGTCATGATGCCTATGGGGAAACGCACATCGCGTCCTTCCAGTTCAACTTTACGGTTATAAAGGAGATGCGTTTATCAAGAGTTTGGTGTGGTGACAGCAGAGGAGGCGGAGCGGTGGATTGGCTACCTTGAAGAGACTATGCGCAGCGGGCGTTTCTTCCATGCTATCAGTGGTTTATCACTTTGGGTCGCAAGCCAGGGTGAAGAGAAGGTTCACATCTGCTGTAGTGACTCGCTAAATGACAAGCAGGCTCAATCGATGACTCAGAATACCCCATCTCCTGAGGAAAACATGGCACAGCTCCGTGAGCTTGCTTTGCGTCTACTCGCACCCCCTTTTGATCCAGAGGCACGCCAGCCACAACTGCTGGTAGGGAGCCTTCCTGCTTCACTCCCATTCGATCTACCCCTTCCCGATAGCTGTCAGATAGTGGGTAGCTTCGTGCGCAATTCTGAGACCATCCAGATTGTGCTCGACACGGAGCAAACGCCGGCTGAGGTCATTGCCTTCTACACAGAGCGAATGCGGGTAACTGGCTGGTCTGAGCCTGACTTCCAACGAAGGCAGAGACAGCGCGAGAGCGGTTTTGTGCATACCTTTCATGGCCCTACACTCTTCACTACCCTCTGCAAAGGCCGGCGTGGTCCAGCATTGATGGTCTCTGCTTTTGGAGGACAGGGTGAAGGTAGGAAAACTGAGGTCAGGTTGAACCTCGATACGAGGAGCCGTAACTCTCCCTGCGCGCAATCATCCGAAATCTTTATGGACGTGAGCGCCCATATTCCTCCTTTAGAGCCACCAGCGGCGGACGCCAATGGGGAGGCGGTGGTGGGAGTAACTCGGAGAGCGCTAGTACTGCTGCAACCCTGGAATTGGAGAGCGATATGGTCCTTTCTCTCGTTGTAGCGCACTACGCGCGTCAGCTCGAACAGGCTGGCTGGCAGCGTACAGGTGAAGGAAGTAGCGGACCAATGGGCTGGCACACATGGGAGTTTCATGACAAGGAGAACGAACACTGGCTGGGGGTGTTTTCGATACTTCGGATACCAGGAATGGAGCGGACGTATTATTTGCAGGTGAATATTAATTGGGTTGGAAATAGGGCTCAATAAACGTTTGCATGCGATGATCATTGCAAAATACTATCACAAATCACGCGCTGCAAGTCAAAGGGCGCCACTGGCATCATGTGAGTGCGTACATACGTGCGATGGCTGCGGTCCTTACGACCTGGCTTCGTGGGCGCTCAGCGCCTATACTGGAAGGAGTGGGTGAGGCGGCATAATAGAAGGGCTGATTGGGATAAAGTTGAGTATACGAGGAGCCATTAGGTCAAGTACCCCCGGCTAAAGCGCGGGGGCTTGTTCCTGACCCCGAAGGGTCGAAACGATAGGCCCCTTGACAGCGGACCCGCTCAGGATAGGTGTACCATCCTGAGCAAGAGAAGTCACGTACTTCTCTCGAATGTTGAGCGAGGCATTGAGATCAGCGTTGAGCTGATAGCCACAGGAGCGACAGTGAAAGACAGATTGCGAACAACGATTGTTACGGGCCTGGTACCCGCACTTGGAGCAGGTTTGCGAGGTATGCCGGGGGTCAATCTTGACCACACGGATACCACGTGCCTGGGCCTTGTACTCAACAAACGAGTACAGTTGGGCAAAGCTCCAACTATGCAGACGCCGTTTGTTATCGCGCTTCTTACTATCTTTCTTGCCACGCCCCGTCTTGGAGGTGTCCCGGATGTTCTTGAGATTTTCAAGGACGATGGTAGCCCCTGGGGGCGTATTCTGCACAAGGCGTTTGGAGAGGACGTGGTCATGATCTCTGCGTCGCCGAAACTGTTTCCCGCTCAGCTTTTTGAGGTGGCGTTTCGCCGAGCGAGTGCCTTTGGCTTGCAACTTTCTTTTCAAGCGGAAGGTGCGTCGTTCCTGTTCCTTCCATTGCTTCTCACCCAAGAACTGACGAGCAGAGGTGACAGCCGGGCGATTGAGTCCCAGGTCTACCCCTACTACGGTCGTGGTCGGAGGAATAGCAGGCTCAGGGATGGAGACAACGATATGGAGGGTGTAACGCCCTTTGCGGAAGCACAGATCAGCGCTACACACGTGATAGCCAACATACTGCATGAGGTAAGCAGGCACCGTAAAGGGCAGTTTAATACGCCCATCTACAGTAGCGAGACTACAGGTCATGGTGTCCCACTTGACCCAGTATGAACGCTGATCCTAGCGGATACAAGCCAACTCACTGTGAGGGCAACGGACAGGCTTGAAAACAGGAATGGGCTTGCCCTGCTTCTTGGCGCAGGAAGGTCTGGATACTGTGCTCGCAAAGGATAGTACGTGCGTTTGTGCAACTCCACACCATTGCTACAGGCCGTGGTAAAGCCCTCGTGGGCAACGGCATTGAAGCAAGCCGTATGTTGCTCAAGGGTTGCCTTGAATGTGCGTGCCTGCTCAGGCGTTGGGTTCAATTGCACGGTAATCGTTCTGTCCATGCGAAAAGTATATCAAATATAGCGACATTTGTTAAATGGCACCGAGATACCCCAAGAAAGGAAGACCTGCTTCCTCCCCTGCATGAATGACGGGGGTCTCCGCAGGTCGAATGCTTATGAAAGTGAAGATGATCTTACCGGCTTTAACCGAGGCAATCAGCCCCTATTTTCGTCCGATCAAATATTCACTTTTCCCGCCGCTGGGCCTGGCTACGCTGGCAGGGTATCTCAATGAAGATGACCAGGTGACGCTCCAGGATGAGCATGTGGAGCGGCTCGACCTGAACGACGAGCCTGAGCTGGTGGTGATCCAGGTGTATATCACTTCTGCATACCAGGCTTACAAGCTCGCTGACCACTATCGCGCCAAGGGAGCTTATGTGGCTTTAGGGGGGTTGCATGTTACCTCTCTGCCGGATGAGGCGGCAAGGCATGCTGACTCAATTTTTCTCGGGCCGGGCGAGGATATCTGGCCAGCTTTTCTAGCCGATTACCGAGCAGGGAATCCGGCAAAGGTATACACATCGCGAGTGCGGACGCTTCTTGGCGTTCCCAGAATAAGGCGTGATCTGATCAAACGCAATCTCTACCTTGTACCCAACTCCATCGTGGTTTCGCGCGGCTGCCCGCATGTCTGTGATTTTTGCTACAAGGAGGCCTTCTTCAAAGGAGGAAAATCGTTCTATACGTTAGAAGTGGACGATGCGCTCGCGGAGATTAACCGGCTGCCGGGAAGGCACCTCTATTTCCTGGACGACCACCTCTTCGGCAATCCACGTTTTGCCGGTGCACTCTTTGATGGGATGAGAGGGATGGGACGCCTGTGGCAGGCGGCCGGTACCGTGCAAGCGGTGCTGCGGCCGGAGCTGCTGGAAAAAGCAGTGGCAAGTGGGCTGCGCAGTTTATTTGTTGGATTTGAGACGCTCAACCCTTCGAATTTGCAAGAGCAGCACAAGTATCAAAATCTCAATCGAGACTATGGCACTGCTATCCGGCGCCTTCACGATCTCGGGGTGATGGTAAACGGGAGCTTCGTTTTTGGCATGGACAATGACGACGAAACGGTCTTTGACCGCACGGTCGAATGGGCGGTCAAGCAGGGCATTGAGACGGCTACGTTTCATATTCTAACTCCATACCCTACAACGGCCCTTTACGAGCGTATGGCGCAGCAAGAGCGCCTGCTCCATAGTAACTGGGACCTGTACGATACGCGCCACGTGGTCTATCGTCCGGCAAAACTCACGCCTGAGGCCTTGGAAGCGGGTTACTGGCGCGCTTACCGGGATTTTTATCGCTGGAGTTCGATTTTCCAGGGGGCCTGGACCAAAGAAAGATGGAATGAGCGGCTGCGGCATGTGGCGTATGCCACGGGGTGGAAGAAATTTGAGCCGGCGTGGGACGTTATCATCAGGGCGAAACGAGCTTCGAGTATGTTGCCAGTTCTAGAGACAATTCTGGCAGCTTTTGGACGTCATGTATCCCAAAGGATGGGAAAGGAAATGCCACTATAAGGAAGCTGGAGGGCCGATCAATCGGCGGTGGACGCGGTGAACCGGGTGCACGATAAATCGGCCCCTACAGCTGATCTATACCCTTGTGCAGATCTGACAGCTATCCTCTCTCACCTGTCACGACAGGAGCCGACCCGTTTGGTCGGACCTTCGCTGAGCGGTCTGCTCTTTGGCCTGCTTTGGAGTAGGCAGCGTCATCACCCTGGATCTGATTTCCTTGCTCTTTTTCGCCGCGCTGGTGGGGGTGATCCATTTTGGCGCTAATGCCTATTGGTAAGTTTCTGGCATTCCTTTGCTACAATGTATTTATAGCAATTACATGCTGAAGGTACTTTATTATTGCAATAAATGCATCTGCTTTGTTTAGAAGGGAGGGTGACTCTAGAAGAGTAGAGCGTAAGATGAAAAGGAAGTTTTTGATTATTCTTGCTGCTGTGCTGGTTGGTGGTATATTATTGGCTGCGTGCCAGGTTCAAATAGGTGGAAGTGGGCAGCCGACAGTGACTGCGACTTCGCCGGTGACACCCACGTCGTCCTCTGGGTTCCGTCCAGAAACGGTACTTGGTATAGCGGGGGATCCCCACCTTTCTTTTCCAGGCATTCCATGGGTGCGACTGGGCTACCCGACCTGTGGCTCTGAGCCTGTGAATAGTCCGGTTGGTCAGATGCTGAAGAGTACGATACAGGGTTACCATAGCCAGGGCGTTCATGTCATGCTTACGTACTGTCAGAGCAGAGATAGCCTCTTTGATACGAATCGGCTCAACGATGCGGCGCTGGGAGGGGCAGATGCTGTGCAGTGTGGCAATGAGCAGATGAAGCAGAGTACTGCGACCACATATGTCACTCCGGAGAACTTTGCCAGGTTTTTTGATCTTTGCCAGAGTGCCATGCACGCGGTGCGACCCGGTATCCCTATTATTCTCGGAGCGATGGATCCGCTGGTGGTTCCCGACGATAATGCAAAATTGGCGAACCAGGTTCATTATCTCGATGCGATGCAGTCTGCTATGAACAGCTCGGTGCATCCGGGAGGCAATTGGGACTGGCACTCACAAATTTTGGGTCTGATCGATAGCTGGCATAATGGCTATCCCAGCGCGGCTATCAATAATCTCTACCAGCTTTTTACCTACTGGGCGCAGCAACTCCATGTCGGTATGCAGAGTGGCAATTTAGGTAAACACCTCTGGGTAATAGAGGGTACCGGTTGCGTGAACAGCTGCGGAATTGACGCCAGTAATGCGCGTGAAGTGGCTATCTCACATATCCTGACATTGATCACCGATGTGCTGACGACGATGAAGTATCATGTACCTTTCTTTTACTTTAGTGGCAAGGACTTCTACATTGGTCAAACATTCTGGCCGCTGGGTATCCTCGATGTGAATGGTCATCCGAAGCCGCTGCGCCAGGATCTCCCGATGGGTGCGCGTACTCTGGAGATGACCTGCTCTTCTGGAAAGGTACGTGTGGTTGATCAAGAGCAGTTGTTGGCGAAGCTCTATGGTGGTTGTACATTGCCGGCGAATTATGTCGGTATACTGGAAAGCTGAGATGGGCAGATCAGGTAGTTTTCAGGGTTGTCAGCATTGACCGAAAGGTCGCTTCCATTTGCTGACGATCAAAAAACCTTGACAAACTTTTCCAAGGCGTCTATGCTTGAGGCATGAAGAACAAGCGTTTACTCCATCCGAAGGAAGCAGCTGAGGAATGAGGCATCTCCATTCGGACCCTGATTCGATGGGATAAAGCCGGGAAATTGCGGACGGTGCGGACAGCAGGAAACCAGCGGCGCATTCCTGTGGAGGAGATCTTCCGGCTCCGAAGGCAGGGAGCCCCACAGGCTCCGCGATGCGCCATCTATGCCCGAGTCTCAAGTGTCAGGCAGGAGCAGGATGGCAATCTGTCTCGGCAAACGGAACGCTTGAAGGAAGCCGCTCATGCCCGTGGCTATGAGGTGATTGCGGTGATCACTGAGCAAGCCTCCAGCCTCAACGAGCGGCGCCGGGGCATGAAGAAGCTGCTCACCTTAGTGGGAGAGCAAGCCGTCGATGTGGTCTTGATTGAATATCCTGACCGTCTGGTACGCTTTGGGTTGAGCTATCTCGACCAGGCGTTTGGATGGCAGCATGTCCGCGCTTCCAGTCCTCGATCAGCCCCAAATCCAGGAGCCGACCGAAGAGCTGATGCGCGACATGCTCACCATTGTGACCGTGTTTGCGGGCAGACTCTATGGGCAGCGTGCGAAAGGGCTGCGCACCCGCGTTCAAAGCGCACTCAAGGAATGCGAACAGACTCCTGAGGGAAGCCATGGGACAGGCCAAGCGGACCACCAAACTGCTCCTTGATCTGGGAAAGCGCACCCAAGGCGGAGCCAATACAGGCAAACGGGCGTACCTGGATGAAACCGCGCAGGTGCTGAACCAGGGGCGTGCCTTCTACATCGAGTTTTTTCTGGCACATGCGGAGAAGTTCCAAGAAACGGTGGTCTACTACTCCCAAAAGCACCTGGAAATGCGGGAGCGCCTCATCTCCGCCCATGAACTCTTAACCTGGGCGGAGTCCGCCACCGTTGCCACGGCAGATCATCCTTCTCCCTGGGCCGGCTGGAACTTTACCGAGCGGTTCCCCGCGATGCCGTTTGTCTATCGGCGCTCGGTCATCAAGGATGCCATTGGAAAAGTCCGGTCCTATCTCTCCAACCGAAAGTCCTGGGAACAGAGCGGAAAAAAGAAGGGCAAACCTGGCTTCCCCGGCGCCGCCAATCATCCCACGCTCTATCAGGGCAGTCTCACCCTGGATCTGGACACCTTCAAGACGCAAGACCGTTTTGCGCACCTGAAAGTCTACACCGGGTCGCGCTGGGAGTGGCACAACTACCCGGTCCAGACCTCGCGCTACTTCGAGCAACGGATCAAGGAAGCTTCCTGGGAATCTGAAAGCCCCAAGCTGGTTCTCCGCAAGAAGAGTGCCGAACTGCATTTCCCTCAGACGAAAACGATCGAAGCGAAAAAGGTCGTCGAGAGCAAAGCTGATCCGGATCTCGTGACGGTCGGTGTCGACCTGAATGTGCGCAATCTCGCCGTCATCACGGTCAGAGAGCACGGGCAGCTTATCGAAACCGTCTTTGTGCGGGATCATGGGCTGGACCCGGCGCGGTATCTGCATCTCCAAAAGATCAGTAAAAAGCAGTATCTTTCAGGCAAACCGGTCAAAGGGGAACACAGCAATCAGCAACTCTGGCGGCATGTACGGCGCATGAACGAAGACGCTGCCCACAAAGCAGTACGCATCATCGCCTCGGTGTGCGCCACATACCCAGGCTGCATCCTGCTCTTTGAGCGGTTGCGCAAGATCAAAGCCGGCGGGGGCAGCAAATCCCGGCGCATGAATCGCCGCCAGTCCAATCAGCTGCGCGGCAAAATCAACCAGTACGCGAAAGAGAAAAATTATGCCCAAGGCATGGTCACGGTCGAAGTAAATCCCCATGGGACATCACAGTATTGCTCTAGATGCGGCGCCAAGGGAGAGAGGTTCTCATACCGCAATGGCGTCTGGATCAAGGAAAAGTGGGGCAAAGTGTTCCGATGTCCGAAATGTGGGTATGAAGCCAATGCGGATCACAATGCCTCTGTGAACATGCACCACTCGTTTTATCGAGAATGGCATTGGCAACCGAAAAAGAAACCTCCTCCCTCACCTGTCCCAAGTGGGTAAGGGAGGGGGCAACGCCCTGTCCGGCCATTGACCGGGTGGGAAAAGCCCGGCTTTAGGGACACCCCGATGAAAGCAGGCCAGGCCCGTATGCAGATGAGCATACATGCGAATGTGGTGGGGCTCCTCGCTGGCTTCAAGGGCAACGTTCCAGCCTCGTTGGCTTAAGAAGCGACTCCTGAGCCACTAACCTGTCGGAAACGGGAAGGAACGCTGACAGGCCGGACTGACTCAGGGCGGCGGAAACGACCAGTGTCCAGGTTTGTCAATAAATCTGGGCAGCTGTTGACACCACGTTGTGGCGGGAGATTTAAAACAGAGGAGCATGATATGACATGGGAGACCTATCTCGAAGAGCAGCAACTTCGCTACCAGGATGAGTTGCTACAATTCCTCAGCATTCCCAGCATTTCGGCACTGCCTGAGCATGCCGGTGATGTTCAGCGGGCAGCCCAATGGGTCGCACACCGCCTCAGAGGTGCTGGCCTGGAGGGCGTGCAAGTCCTGCCGACGGGTGGACACCCTGTTGTCTACGGGCAGTGGCTGCACGCGCCCGGGAAGCCGACGGTGATGATTTATGGTCACTTTGATACGCAGCCTGCCGACCCATTGGACCAGTGGACGAGCCCACCCTTTGAGCCAGAGGTGCGCGATGGCCGGGTATACGCTCGTGGTGCATCGGACGATAAGGGCAACATGCTCACTCCTATCCTGGCCGTCGAAGCCCTGCTCAAGGCGGAGGGGACCTTGCCCGTCAACGTGAAGTTCTTTCTGGAGGGGCAGGAGGAGATCGGGAGCCCCCAGTTGCCGACCTTGATCGCGAACCAACGGGACCTGCTGGCCTGCGACCTCGTGCTCAGCGCCGACGGGGGCCAGTACAGCGAGGATCAACCCGGGCTGCTGATTGCCTTTAAGGGTCTTTCCGGTGTGCAGATCGATGTGCGAGGAGCCAGGACCGATTTGCATTCCGGTGTCTATGGCGGGGCCGTTGCCAATCCCATCCATGCCATGGTGCATCTCCTTGACTCTATGCACAGTCCCGAGGGCAAGATTCTGGTCGAGGGCTTCTACGACGCGGTTGTGCCGCTTTCGGCAGAAGACCGCGCCGACATCGCTGCTGTGCCGTTCGATGAGAAGACGTATAAAGAGGCAATCGGCGTCGATGCCCTCGTTGCCGAGCCTGGTTACACGCCGCAGGAGCATCTCGCGGGACGGCCTACCCTGGAGGTGAACGGCATCTGGGGTGGTTTCCAGGACGAGGGTATCAAGACGGTGCTCCCTAATGAGGCGCATGCCAAGATCACCTGCCGACTGGTAGCCAACCAGGATCCCGCCAACATCGTTGATCTCATTACCAGACATGTCGAGCGCTATACGCCGCCGGGGGTGCGAACAACAGTTCGCTCACTCCCCGGTGCTGCCAGACCATACTTGATTCCTGTGAACCACTGGGGCAATCGGGTCGCCGAAGCTGTGCTTACGGAGGTATACGGCAAGGCTCCTTATTATATACGACTGGGTGGAAGCATCCCTGTCTGCGAGCTGTTCCTCGATATACTGGGGGCCCACACCGTGAATTTTGGCTTTGCGCTCATGGATGAGCAGTTTCATGCTCCCAATGAATTCTTCCGCCTGAGCAGCTTCAGGCGTGGGCCAGTGGCCTATGGCAAGATCCTGCACAGGCTGGGGGAGAGGTGAAAGGGGAGTAGACATTTGGAGATAATACATGTCATCCTGAGCGCGAGCTTTGGATCTGTGCGTCCATCTCGCCAGATCCAAAGCTCGCGCTCAGGATGACATGCTGGACACCGCTCGAGACGGCTCACTGGAAATCTTCTCTCCAAATGTCTACAAGGGGAGCCTTTTGCTTGACAGATCTCCTTTTCTTTCAAAAAGCCGTTCCTAGCCTTAGAAGCAATCAACGCCGGCTCGGTTCGTAATGGGATGGTAGGTTTGGTCAATGCCATTCGTCCTTGAGCAATCCAAAGTAGTGTTCGTCCCAGAAACGGCCGCGGAAGTAAAAACGCAGGCGTAGCGTTCCCTCATGGGTAAAGCCAAGCTTCCGCAACAGGCCTTTAGAGCGCTCATTTATATCGTCGGTCACTGCTTCAATGCGATGCAATCTTAGCTCAGTAAACGCATAGGTGATAATAGCCGACATCGCTTCGGTCATCATGCCTTGCCTCCAAAAGGCGCGATTGAGCTCGTAGCCAGTTTCGGCGCGATGAAAGCCTTCATCGAGAAGATAGAATTTGAGGCGCGGAAACTGTGTGAACATTGCATCGATGGTCATTGGAAATGCTCCTTTGTGGTAGCAAGCCGTGTTGCCTGCATTGTATCATACATGCGAAGGATGGAGACGCTGTTCTTGTTGAATCTTTATGCTTGTTTGGAGATTTGCTATGCTTGCTATCAAAGATGAGATCTTTGAAGGGCTCTTCCCATTTGCCCCACATTATTACTCTCATCATGGAATGGAAATGCACTATGTAGATGAAGGAAGCGGTGAGCCTGTGGTGATGGTGCACGGCGATCCGACATGGGGGTTTCTGTATCGCAATTTTATTCCACTACTCTCTCAACGCTATCGTTGCATTGTGCCGGATCAGATGGGCATGGGTAAGTCGGCTGTGCCGCAAGAACGGTCACTGTATCGGCTCGAGCAGCATCGAGCTAATCTCGAAGCCTTGCTGCTAGACCTCAATTTGCATGATATTACGCTTGTGCTCCACGATTGGGGAGGACCTGTGGGACTCGGTTTTGCCACACGGCATCCAGAGCGGATCAAGCGCCTGGTTTTGATGAACACATGGGCTTTTGCTCCCTGGCCTGGAGGTCCATTTCCCCGCCTGTTGGAGATCATCCGTTCAGAACGAGGAGAGGCGTTTGTGTTGAAGAGGAACGGGTATCTCGAACCCGCTCTTTTGGGGACAACCTACCATAGTGAAAAGATGACAACGAGCGTTTTGGAGGCATACCGCGCCCCCTTCTCTACTCCAGAATCACGGCTTGCTATGCTATGCTGGTCACGAGATATTCCTGTGCAGGAAAGCGACGTGTCCTATGCAGAAATGAAGTACATCGAGAAGGGGCTGTCCCAGTTCAGCGAAATACCCATCCTGCTAGTATGGGGGATGCAAGACCCGGTGCTTTCCCCATCAGTGTTGCAGCGCTGGCAGTAGTTGTACCCACAGGCAGTAACGTATGAGCTCGAGGATGCAAGTCATTTTTTGCAGGAAGATGCACCGGAACGCATTGTGCAGTGTATCGAGACGTTTTTGAAAGCTAACCCGTAGGGCTCAAAAAGGGAGGCCTGAGAGAGAACCCCCTGGTGTATCACGATGTTGATTGCTTTGCTGCTCCCAGCACTGGTTTGGAGGGGATCGAGCTTGGAGCGTGGGCACGAGTGAAGCGCACGATATGGGCTCTCGCCTGCCACGCTTCAGGCAGCCGTCGTCCAAATGTTTGCCAGACGTGTATCATGTTCGGCCATACCTCCAACTCGACGGGGACGCCTGCCTCACGCGCATACAGGGCAAAGCGCCGCGCGTCGTCCAGGAGAATGTCCTCCGAATGAGGGCCGTTTATGGCCTCTTTTCATTGTAGACTTGGAGGAAATAGAGTAAGAACAGCGAGCAAGAGGCAACCTGGCAGATGATCCGGGATGCTCTTGTACGCTTGATATCACCAGAAGTAGGCAATGAAGGGCATGTAACAGTTTCTGTTACTTTTTGTCGGGTACGCGTTACAACCTGGAGATGGAAGCGCGCAAACGCAGGCGTATATGCAGGGATGGGGAGAATGGATGGCAGGACTGGCGAGCAAGGGGATCCTTGTGTCTGGTTTGCCATTGGAGTGGAGAGGAAAAGTGGTGAAGAAAGATGCAGTGTCCGATCTTCAGTTACAGCAAGAGGATATTGGCGGCTATCTGCTGATTCGAGCGGAATCGTTGGATGAAGCGGTGGAGATTGCGAAGCAGGCGCCGCATATGGCTTTAGGAGGTACGACCATTGTCAGGCAATGTTTGATCGTGTAGAGTACTCTATGATATAGAGTACTCTACGTTGTTCTTATGCCTTAAGAAGAGGGTGAGCATGAATATTACGCCTGATGATGCGCGGGAGGCACTGGGGGCCATTGAACAGGTGAGGGCAAAGACGCGAGCGATGCTTGGGTTTAATGGCTATTTTCTGCTGATCTGGGGATGTTTCTGGTTGGCGGGGGGATTGATCAGCGAGTTTGTTGGCGCGGGACGGCTGCCATGGGTGTGGATACCGTTATATATCGCCAGTTTGCTTTTATCGGCGAAGCTGGGTATCGATCAGGGGATGCGCCTGCGCAGGGAAAGCAGCATACGTATAGGGGTGTTCTGCTGGCTGCTGTTGCTCTACGCGCTCCTCTGGTATATCGTTTTGCAGCCGCTGGCGACGCTGCAGGGGGCATGCCTGCTGATCACGATCACCTTTTTTGGTTACGCTGCAATTGGAACGTGGGAATGGTCGCTGAAAACGACGATCTTCGGGCTGGTCGAGACGGCGCTGGTGCTTGTGGGCTATTATCTCTGGCCTACTTTTTTCTGGCTGTGGATAGCGCTGGCGTGTGGTATTCCGCACCTGGGGGTTGGATTCTACCTGTTGCAGTCGAGGAGGAAATAGTGGCGGATCTAAACGAACTGATTCACCAGCCGATTCGATTGCGCATTATGGCGATGCTGGTGACGCTTGATAGCGACACGCAAGTTGGATTTACCTCTTTGAAAGAGATGCTGAACCTGACTGATGGCAACCTGGGTGCGCACCTGAAGAAACTGGAAGAAGCGGGTTACATTCGTATTGAAAAAACCTTTATCAACAACAAACCTTACACCTATATCGCGGCCACCGAGCGAGGAAAGCAGACATTTGCCGAGCATGTAGCCGCGCTTGAGGCCATTTTACAGGGGAGAGAACTAGCATGATGGATATTGGTGGGCTGGTCAATGCTTACCAGCTCGATGTAGCACCGCGGCAAGCGCTGGTTGATGAGCCGGTGAGTATTCGTGTGTCGCAGGCGCGGCCAGGGCAGAAATTGACGATACGGGCCAGCGCAATTGATGAATTGGACAAACGATGGCAATCCTATGCGGTTTTTACGGCAGATGAGCAGGGCGTTGTCGATGTGGGCAGGCAGGAGCCAGAGACGGGGAGCTATGAAGGTGTGGATAGCATGGGCTTGTTCTGGTCTATGCGCCGGGTGGAGAAGGGCAAGCAGAGAGATGCTTTCTTTGCGAAGAATACGGCTGCACCGCTGACTGTGACTATTGAGATAGAGGTCGATGGTGCTACTATAGCCACCAGCAGTGTCGAACGGCTTTTTGCAACTGCAGGTGTTAAGGCGATAGAGGTGCGAGAGCAAGGCCTTGTGGGAACACTGTTTATGCCGCCCGGGGAGGGGCGGCATCCCGCGGTAATCATTCTGAATGGGTCGGATGGGGGTAAACGAGATTGCGCGGCGGCATTGCTGGCGTCGCACGGCTATGCAGCACTGGCCCTGGTCTACTTCAGAGGCGCTTCCCGTAAGCTTGAGGGTGTGCCGGCGGCCTTGATCAATATCCCGCTCGAATACTTCGAGAAGGCGATAGGCTGGCTGCAGGAACGAAAAGATGTCGATGGCGAAAAGTTGGCGGTCATCGGCCATTCGAGAGGGGGTGAGCTGGCACTGCTGCTGGGTGCGACATTTCCCGCGGTTAAAGCAGTCGTGGCAGGCTCTCCAAGTGGTTTTGTGCACGGGGGGATAAAGTACAGTCCAACATCGTTGCCGTCCTGGACTTATCATGGAGAGGCGCTGCCTTACATTCCATACAAGTCGACATTTAAGGAAAGTATGGGTTTTTTTAAGAACTTCATTACGCGGACCCCGGTGACCATGAGAGAAGGCTTTCTCAAGAGGATGCCCGATGAGCGTATGGCGGAGAAAGTGAGTATTCCTGTTGAGAGGACGCAAGGTCCGATCTTGCTGATTGCGGGAACTGATGACCGGCTGTGGCCGGCGGACGTCTATTGCGAGCAGGTGATGGAAAGATTGAGCGCACATAAGTTTGGCTGCGCTTATGAGTACTTGAGCTACGAGGGCGCGGGGCATTTTCTCTGCTTCCCCTATGGTATTCCTTCGTTACCGCCGATGACGAGGCTTTCACCTGGTGGAGGTGTGACGATTGACTTTGGCGGGAGTTCCAGAGTTAACGCGGAGGCTACTGTTGATTCGTGGGGGAGAATATTGGGGTTTTTGGAGGAGAGCTTGCGCGGTGACATGATCGATCGTGTCCTGTAGGCATCACCCTAAGAGAAGCCTATCAAATGCTGGAGGAGCGAGGGTGGTGTGCATTGACTCCAACAAAATCGAGATCATGCCCCAATTACGCACGCTTCTTGGTAGTGGGCCGAGGCCCGGCTTGCACTTGCGATGGGCAGAGCAGATCTACTCACACGGCTGCAAGGCCTCAGGCGGTGCCGGATGGATCGAGGTGGCATCGACAAAGGGCACCTGCGGCTTGAGGCGGGTACTGGGACGAATGAGGCCGATCTCGCGCTCCAGGCGTCCCAGATGAGGCCTGATGACAACAGCTGATGCTCACCTCTGGAATTGAGCCAGTTGTGAGCAGAGCAGGGAGCGCTGCCCACAACTGTGGTATAGCGCCTGGCAGAGAAACCTCATCGAGAGAAAAATGCTCGGCCTTGAAGAGATCTTTTTCACGGAAACAGCCTTGTACCATCGCCACTGTGCCTCATTGATCTCCAGGTCTCGTTTCAGGGTGTACAGTTCCAGCACGTTCAGCTCTTCCTCTATCTGATAACAATGTCGACCAATGGCTGGTATCTGCTGAAACAAGCGCACCAACTCAAAAATCGTGCATATTCCTTCCATTCGTCTGATGTCGGCCATATCTTGGAGGAAGGTTGCTTTCCACTCATCAAACGTTTTCATATGCTTTTCCTTTCCTCTACGAGCATACACTGCTCTCAGCTACGAATAATCACGCGTCTCTGGCAGAACCTTCGACTACATGGATGAGTATACCACACAGCAGAGTTATTTGCTCATGTCTGCTTTCCATGTAAAACCGCCCTTGCCCCTACGGGATCCTGGGTCTGAGTCTTGCGTTGGTGCTTATTATGGCCGATAAATCGGCGGTGAGCGCGATAAATCGGCGGTGAGCGCGATAAATCGGCGGTGAGCGCGATAAACGCCTGTAAATCGTATACTACTACCGTTCATACATGAAATATACGATTTTCATCCGCTTCTCTGTCCGCTACGGACATCGCGCTTCCTCACTCCAAAACTCAGTCGGCAGGGTGTCGGACCACTCCCACCAGCTGAAGCGTCTCGCCCTCTCTGATACGAATATAAGGAGGAAGCGTCATGAAAGCGTCATGAAAGCGTCATGAAACTTTGACCCACAGATGAGCAAGAACGCACGTGACGGGAAGAACACCGAGTAGCCCGAACTCTGACAGAGCAGCGGATGGATACGTTCACCAGTGTTGGCATCCTGAGCTGTTCTTCTGCAAAGGGAGTGAGCCTCGTCTCGAAGATCAGATCAGCTTCCCCTCTTTTTGCAGTGAGGAAATGCTCTCGTACTATAACTCGTACTATAATTAGTGGGACATGCCTGGCATGAGACGCCCTGAAATTTTGTTGAAGTAAGGGTCTTTGGGGAAAGTGCAATCGGTCACGCGGGCGACAACAAGGGTCCAATACTGTTTAGATAAGGATAATGATGAGAGAAATACAAGAATGGATGAGAAGCAGGTTGGTGGCTTGATGAGCCGCAACGAATGGCTGATCACCGGTGGATCAGTGGCGTTGAGTGTCGTAGCCGGGCTGCTGACGGCCATGCATGCCAATGCAGTCCTCACCTTTGTCGTCTCGGGAGTCGCTCTCGCGCTGCTCGCAGCCCTGGTGGGCATGGGGACGGAACAACTGGGTTCGCACCTGGGACCAGGAGCAACAGGGGTGTTGCAGTCCTCGCTTGGTAATTTACCAGAGCTCTTTGTCGGGTATTTCGCGCTACGCAGCGGGCTGATCACAATGATCCAGGCGGCGCTGGTGGCCTTGATCGGCCTCTATGCCATTGTCGCAGTTTCTTTCTGGTGGGGGTAAAAGGATCACATTGACGTTATGGGGGATTCAGGAATAGACTTACTATGTGGCTAGTATAGTCAGCGGCGACACAGTGACGTTAAAGCAAGGAGGAAGAGATAGATATGGCGACTCCGTATGGGCATGAGGTGCCTTTGTGGGAGGCGGGGGAGGATGTGAAGCGGGAGGCGAATATTACGCGCTATATGCAGTGGCTCAAGAGTGAGAAGGGTTTGAACTTTGAGACGCGGGAGGAGTTGTGGCAGTGGTCGGTCAATAACCTGGAAGACTTCTGGGCCTCACTGTGGGATTATTTTCATATCAAGGCTTCGTCGCCGTATAGCGCGGTCTTGTCGGAGAGGAAGATGCCGGGGGCGAAGTGGTTCCCTGGCGCAAAGCTCAATTACGCGGAGCATGTATTTCGCAATGCCACGAGCAACCGCCCGGCTGTGCTCTTTCGCTCCGAGAGGCACCATCTGGTGGAAGTATCGTGGAGTGAGTTGCAGCAGAAGGTCGGCTCGGTAGCGCAGGCGCTCAAGGCGATGGGAGTGAAGAGCGGGGACAGAGTCGTTGCCTATATGCCGAACATTCCAGAGACGTTGATCGCTTTCCTGGCCTGCGCGAGTATAGGGGCTACCTGGTCCAGTTGTTCACCGGATTTTGGCACCAACAGTGTGATCGACCGCTTTAAACAGATAGAGCCAAAAGTGCTCTTTGCCGTCGATGGCTATCAGTATGGTGGGAAAGCTTATGATAGGCGCCCTATCATTGCAGAATTGCAGCAGTCTTTGCCAACGCTAGAAAAAACTGTCGTGGTGCCTTATCTTTTTCAAGATGAGCAGCCTGATAGCGAGAGTCTGAGGGACGCTGTCTCGTGGCAGGAATTGCTGCGGCAGCCGTCCGAACTCGTCTTTGAGCAGGTGCCCTTCGATCATCCCCTGTGGGTGCTCTATTCTTCGGGTACGACTGGCTTGCCGAAGGCTATAGTGCATGGGCAGGGTGGCATCCTGCTCGAGCACATGAAAAACATCAGCCTGGAAATGGATTTGAAGCCAGAGGACAGGTTTTTCTGGTTCACGACCACGGGCTGGATGATGTGGAACTTGCTGATAGGGGGGCTGCTGGTTGGTGCGACGGTGTTGCAGTATGATGGCAGCCCGGCCTATCCGGATATTGGCACGTTGTGGAAGTTTGCCGAGGATACGGGCATGACTTTCTTTGGGACGAGCGCGGCGTATATTGCTTCGTGTATGAAGGCTGGGATCGAGCCGGGCAAGACGTACGATCTGAGCAAGCTGCGTGCAATGGGCTCGACGGGTTCGCCACTGCCACCGGAGGGTTTCCAGTGGATCTATGATCATGTCAAGCGAGATTTGTGGCTGGCTTCCGTCAGTGGAGGGACGGATGTATGCTCCGCTTTTGTCGGGGGTTCAATCCTGCTGCCGGTCTACGCGGGTGAGCTGCAGTGCCGTTCGCTAGGAGCGAAGGTGGAGGCCTTTGATGAGCAGGGGAGGCCACTGATTGACGAGATGGGAGAACTGGTGATTACGGAGCCGATGCCATCGATGCCCATTTACTTCTGGAACGATCCAGAAGGGAAGCGCTACCAGGAGAGCTATTTCGAGATGTACCCGGGGATATGGCGGCACGGCGACTGGATCATGATTACTAACAGGGGTAGCGCGGTCATCTATGGCCGTTCCGATTCCACGATTAACCGGCAGGGTATCAGGATGGGCAGCAGCGAGATTTACCGCATCGTGGAAGGAATCCCTGAGGTGCTCGATAGCCTGATCGTCGGGGTGGAACTGCCGGGCGGCAAGTATTATATGCCGCTCTTTGTGGTACTGAGAGATGGCGTGACGCTGGATGATGCTTTGAAAGCGAAGATCAAGGAGAGCCTGCGCAAAGGTATCTCTCCACACCACGTACCGGACGAGGTGATTGCTGTTCCGGAGGTGCCGCGAACGTTGAGCGGGAAAAAGCTGGAGGTGCCGGTTAAAAAGCTTTTTATGGGCGCGCCGGTTGAGAAAGCTGTCAGCGCGGATGCGATGAGCAATCCAGAATCCATCGAGTATTTCGTGGGGTTCGCAGATAAGGTGAATGTTATGAGAGAGAGATCGGGATAGATTCTATTGTTAAACAGGGTCACTCCAGGGACGATGCCCCTGGAGTGACCCTGTTTGATGTATTCAGGCAGGGTCGATTATTTTGTTGGTAATAGACCTTTGACGTTGTGGAGTACATGTTTGAAGAACGCGGTAGGATGTATTGCTTTTCTATGCATTGAATGGTGCATGAAGAAAGCGTAAAGCGCCTCGCTGGCGCTCGGGCCACGGGAGTCGGTGTAGGAGCCGCTGGAATTGCCACCTGACCAGGCGTGCCCCAGTCCGTTGACTTTCCAGTACTCCTGGATGGTCTTCCCCCTGCTGTTTTGCCACGTGTAGACGGTGTACGCATAGCCGGTTGGAATCTTGTAAGTTGTGGCGGTGGCTGGTGCGTTGAAGTCGGCTACGTAGGTGTCGTGAGATGCAAGCATATCTGTTTGCATCCATTGCTGCACAACCTGGTCGCCGTTGGTGATGTTGATGACGGTGTCCTTTGTGCCGTGAAATACGATGGTTGGGACGATACGCGCGTAACTGCCCATGGCTTCGTAGGCTGCCTGTCCCTGCTGGAGCGGGTCAGGTCCTCCCCGTTTTGAGATGGTCAGTGCACCATGATGTGATTTCAGCGCCTGGTATTCAAGGCCAGAATGAATGCCGATGGCAGCGAAGATGTCAGGGTAGGTTGCGCCGAGGATGACAGACATGGCCGCCCCGGCGGAGATACCTGCCACGTAGATGCGGGCTGTGTCGATTGTCCATTGCGCTGTGTTCTGAAGTATGTCCTGGACAATGCCGATGATCATGGCTGGTTCGCCATGGTCACGCGACTGGTTGGCCAGGTCGAACCAGTTCCAACAATACAGCGAGTTGTTCTTTCTCACCTGCTGTGGATAGACAACGATTAAATTATGCTCTTCCGCTACCAGGTTCATCTGCGTACCGGCGGCGAAATCTGCGGCTGATTGTGTGCACCCGTGCATCATGACGAGAAGTGGCACGGGTGTACCTGCGCGGTAATTGAGAGGGGTGTAGACAACATAAGGGAGGTTTCCGGCCGAGCTACTGTATGTATATTGTTGTAACATAAGATCCTATCTATACGAGTTAATTTTTCAAGAGGCGCATGGCGCTTTCGAAGGTGATTTCACCGGCGGAAAGGCGTCTGAGGATTTCCTGCCGGTGTAATCGGTCTTTGCGTTTGGGCGGGCTTTCAAGCGCGGCGACGATGGCATCCAGGTGATTGCGAGCGGTGTTGTAGGCGACGTTCATTTCAGCTGCCAGTTTTTGGATGTTGCCGCGGTGCTTTACCAGCAGTCCCACGAAGGCGAGCTGTTCGGGTGTCAGGCGCGCCATCCAGCCCAGACTGAATTTCCCTTCGATGAGGATGCCGCTGTCAGGGCACTCTAGCCGCGTGACTATAAGGTCACTGCCTGTGATGGGGTCTTGCGTAATTAGTGGATGCACAATAGGTACCTCTCAAAGGTCGGTATGATTTATGGATTATCTGGGCGACCGCCATAGCCTCCCCTCAAGGGCGACCGCAAGGGATCGCCCCTACTATACGACGGATCGTCTTGCCAAGCCCGTGTATAGTAGGGGCGATCCCTTGCGGTCGCCCTGGCTCCGTAAGTCCGCGTGCAAAGGTCGCCCATACATTTTATCAATTTGCTCCACCTTGCAGGGCTTTGAGGTAGGAGGGATCGACTTCGCGCTCGCTCAGTTCGATGAGCTGGTCAACGGTGAGGTCTTCCATGCCTGCGTCATGCAGTGCCTTGACGTAGGAAGGCTTGATGTCGTGTTCGTTCAATTCGATGGCCTCTTCGACCGAGAGGTCGTACAATCCGGCTTCACGGAGCCTGCTGATGTAGGATGGTTTGATGTCGTGTTCGCTCAGTTCTACTATCGCATCAAAATCGAGATCAGTCAACCCGGCCTGGCGAACTTTGATAAGGTAGCCTGGCTTGATGTCGTGTTCGCTCAATTCGACGAGCTGGTCAACGGTGAGGTCGGTTATGCCGGCCTCGCGTAGCTTGATGAGGTAGGAGGGGTCGACCTCGTGTTCGCTCAGTTCGATGATCTGATCGACCGAGAGGTCATGTAAGCCGGCCTCACGTAATTTGGCAAAGTAGGAGGGGTCGATCTCGTGTTCGCTCAATTCGATGATTTGATCCAGGTTGAGATGGTGGAGGCCGCCCTCATGGATAGCCTTGATGAAGGAAGGGTCGACCTCGTGTTCGCTCAGTTCGATGATTTCATCGACTGTGAGATCGGTGAGCCCGGCATCGCGCAATGATCTGAGGTAGGAAGGGTCGACTTCGTGTTCGCTCAGTTCGATCATTTGATCGAAGGTGAAGTTCGTGCGTCGCCTGTGGCCCAGAGGTTCTACGGGTTCCAGAGGCTCAAGATGTGGTGTGCCGCGCTCTTCGCGCTGGCGTTGTCCTGCCCACTGTTCCGCTGTGGAGAGAGAGGGTTCTCCGAGGACTTCGATCAACTGGTTGGCCTGTTCGATGCTGATTTTGCCTGCCGCGAGCATTTCTAATACCATGGTTCGTTCTTCGTTCACCGGGTATCTCCTTTCGGTTTTTCAGAATGTATAGTGATTTGCGCTATGTAACATGTTAATATATTACAATCGATATGGTAAATAGTAATATGAGATGGGTAGTTTTGTCAATAGATTCAAGCTATATCTTGTGTAATTACCAAAGCTTAGTTTATACTTGTTGCGTAAGTTTATTTGGGCAAGGAGAATGTAGGGACTTTCAGGTTTTTTTAGCAGACTGAGGTGCTACGCATGACAACCATGGCTCGATTGGAGGCTCCCTTTGTTTCGACGCTTCCTGGCCGCTATTACTATGACCCGGCAATCTATGAGATGGAACTGGAGCGAATTTTCTCTCAGATGTGGGTCTGCGTTGGTCGCGCTGATGCAATTACTGGCGCCGGGGTGTACGAGGTTGTGACTGTTGGGCGGGAAAGTATTATTGTTGTACGTGGTCGAGATGATGTGCTGCGGGCGTTCCTCAATGTATGCCGGCATCGAGGAGCGCGCCTGTGCAACGAGGCCTCGGGAAAGCTGAAGGGCTCGATCCAGTGCCGCTATCATGCATGGACGTATGGGCTGGATGGACGGTTGATCGGAGCGCCGAATGTGCTTTCCGACGAGCAGTTTGAGCGGGCGTTGTTCGGGCTTTTGCCGGTCGCGCTGGAGGTATGGGAGGGGTTGGTATGGCTCAATCTTGGCGATGATCCCGCGTCCATCGCGGACCAGCTCAACGAGCCTATCATCGAGCGTTTTGGAGGTTACGCGGCGTTTGCTCGCTATGATGTGGGGAATCTCAAGGTGGGGAAGAGGATTGCGTACGATGTGCAGGCCAACTGGAAACTGGTCCTTGAGAACTTTATGGAGTGCTACCACTGTGGGCCGATGCATCCAGAATTTTGCCGGTTGCTGCCGGGTTATAAGACGGGTGACGTTTCTGATTACGTGAATGGTGAGGCAGTCAGCCTGGCGGAGAATGTCGAGGCGTTCACGATTACGGGCAAGGCGAGTCGTCCGCCATTGCCGGGGCTGCTGCCGGAGGACCTGCGTCACTATTATGGGTTTGTGTTACAGCCGAATGTGCTGTTAAACCTGCTCCACGATCACGTGGTGATGCACTGGTTGATTCCAAATGGCCCCGGGCGAACGGTTATTATGTGCGACTGGCTCTTTGATCCGCAGGTGATGGCGCGGGCAGATTTTGATCCGATGGATGCCGTGGAGATTTTTGATATTGTGAACCGGCAGGACTGGGAGGTTTGTGAGTTGACGCAGCTGAGTATGGGTTCGAAGGCGTACCGGTCTGGTGGGGTGTATGTGCCTGAGGAGCGGCATATCAGGGCTTTTGCTGATTTTGTGCTGGAGAGGGTTAGGTAGATAACAAAGCTGGGGATGGCTAAATCCGGGCTTCAGCTATTTTAGCCATCCCCAGCTTTGTTATGTGTTATACTTAGAAAAAAAGTTCTTGTTTGTCAAGAACCCATCCTGTTGAACGGGAGAGGCTTGTGTAAGCAAGCTGATCTTGACCAGACTGAGGTGTAAACCTACGTTGGAGGCGAATGCATAGGTATCATAGGGTACTTGCCAGCCCGATGCTCTACGGTCACGCGTTAAACGCGCCTACGGGACAAAGCCAGTGCGTGTGACATCTGAAACCGCTTCCAACCCTGTCAAGGCAGACATTACCTCCGAAAGGAGAGGCTCACATGAGCAAGGTTTTTGTCATTGATACCACGAAAAAAGCTCTTAATCCCGTGCATCCCGCACGAGCACGGCTCTTGCTCACGCAGGGCAAAGCCGCCGTGTTCAGAAGATACCCCTTCACGATCATGCTCAAGCGTGAGGTGGAGCATCCAGACGTAGAGCCGTTACGCCTTAAGATTGACCCAGGCTCTAAGACGACGGGATTAGCCATCGTCAACGATGCCACGGGCGATGTGGTCTGGACGGCTGAGTTAACTCATCGAGGACAGGCGATCAAAGAAGCTCTTGAGGCACGTCGTGGTGTACGCCGTTCACGCCGCCAGCGCAAAACGAGGTACAGAAAACCACGATGGGGTAACCGCTTACGTAACAAGGAAGGATGGTTGCCGCCATCACTGATGAGCCGCGTCTACAACGTGCTCACGTGGGTAGCACGCCTATGCCGCTATGCGCCGATCATGGACCTTTCTCAGGAACTGGTGCGATTTGACACGCAACTGATGGAGAACCCCGATATCTCAGAGGCAGAGTATCAGCAAGGCACGCTCGCAGGCTATGAGCTTCGTGAGTACTTGTTGGAAAAGTGGGGAAGACAATGCGCCTATTGCGGCGCGAAAGATGTGCCGCTCCAAATAGAGCACATTCTGTGTTGCAAGAAGGGTGGCCCTAACCGTGAAAGCAATCTCACGATAGCGTGTGAGCCGTGCAATCTCAAGAAAGGCACACAGGATATCCGCGATTTCTTGAAGCACAAGCCCGATGTCCTCAAGCGGATTCTTGCTCAAGCCAAAGCCCCGTTGAAGGATGCAGCAGCTGTCAATGCTACCAGGTGGGAGTTATATCGCCGATTGCGAGCAACGGGCCTCCCTGTCGAATGTGGGACAGGTGGACGTACCAAGTTCAACCGGGTGAAACACGATCTGGACAAGACGCACTGGTTAGATGCCGCCTGTGTCGGGGCGTCTACTCCTGATGTATTGCATGCCAAGGGTGTACGCCCCTTGCTCATGAAAGCGATGGGGCATGGATGTCGCCAGATGTGTCGGATGGATAAATACGGCTTCCCACGTACAGGCCCCAAACAAAGCAAGATCGTCAAGGGGTTTCAGACAGGGGATATGGTCAAGGCGATCGTTCCCAAAGGAAAGAACCGGGGAACCTACCACGGACGCGTGGCTGTACGCACGAGCGGCTCCTTCAATATCACCACGGCACACGGAACCGTAGAAGGCATTGGCTATCGGTATTGTCAGGCCATTCACCGCAGTGATGGCTATAGTTACGCGAAAGGAGCGGCGGCGTTTCCTCCCGTCGGCCTTTAGGCCGGCGGGTCTCCACGCCGCAGTTTGATGACACCTCTGGAGTGCTATGTTTCCGTTTACTTCTGACGAGACGACGGTACGCGTCGAGGATGAGCGAGTGTTCGGCTGGGATGCGATGCCGGGCATTGTTTCGGTATGGGCTAATCGAGAAGGGCGGGCGGTGGTGTGGCAGCGCCTGGAGGGGCGTATTACGTTTACGACGGAGCGTTTTCGTCCGTGGCTCTTTGCTACGACGCTGGAAGATCTTTCCCACCTGGGGAGGTCCCTGTTGCCCCTGGATGTACCCGGTGGAGATGGTGCGGCGGTGAGCTATCGCGAGCTGGAAGGGCCTGAAGGCTCTTACCGCTATTTGCTCTCTGCACGCGATGGACGCGTGCTTGAACGCATGTTGTTGAATGGGGCATCACGGCGTTTGGGGCGCCAGGTCACCAATCTTAACGACTTGCCGGAGACCTATTACCGCGTTGGTCCGGTCGAGCAATATTTGATGCTTACGGGACGCGTTTACTTTCGCGGCATGGTCTATGACGACCTGCACCGGCTGCAATTCGACCTGGAAACGACCGCGCTCGACCCACACCGTGGGCGTATCTTCATGGTTTCCATGCGTGATAATCGTGGGCTGACCATGACGATCGATGCGCCAACTCCTGGCGAGGAGGCAGAGCTCATCACGCGACTCTGCGCTTTGATACGCGATCGCGACCCCGATGTGATTGAGAATCATAATCTTTTTGGCTTTGATCTACCCTTCCTGGAGCAGCGGGCCGAGGTGCTTGGCATACCGCTGATACTTGGTCGCGTGGGTGGGCCGACGCTGCTGGAGCGGCGCGAGGAGACGCTGGCGATAGGGCCAGATGCGCGGCGGCGCACGCGCTACAGCCTGGCCGGGCGTGAGCTGATCGATACGCTGGACGCGGTACGCCGCCACGATTTTGTTGTGCGCGATATGCCCAGCCACCGGCTGAAGGAAGTGGCGCGCTATTTTGGGATAGCCGTTCCCGAGCGGGTGTACCTGGAGGGGGCGGCCATTTTTGAGACGTATCGCCAGGACCCGGAGCTGGTACGGCGCTACGCGCTGGATGATGTTGCTGAGGTAGATGGGTTGTCGCGGAGGCTGCTGGGGGCGCCTTTTGCGCTGGCGGGTGTGGCGCCGCGCCGTTATGAACGACTGGCGTCGGCTGGTCCAGCGATGGGCATCCTCGAGCCGATGCTTGTGAGGGCTTATCTGCGCGCTGGAGCCGCTTTACCCTGCCAGGCGGCAAACGAGAGCGCTGAGAACGGGCTGCACGAAGGCGGAGCGGTCCATCTTTTTGCCGAGGGTATCGCGGAACAGGTGGTGAAGACGGATGTCGCTTCGCTGTATCCCTCGCTAATGCGTACTTACCAGATAGGGCCCGCGTGTGACCACCTGGGGGTACTGCTGAGTATTTTGAGCCGGTTAACGGACCTGCGGCTGGCGCATAAAGCGGCGGCGAAGGGGGCGGCAGCGGGTTCGATAGAAGCTAATATGCATGACGCGACGCAGGCGGCGATGAAGATTCTGATTAACGCCGCCTATGGCTATATGGGCGCCGGTTCGATGGCGCTCTTCGCCGATAGCCGGGCCGCCGGGGAAGTGACACAGCGAGGACGCAAGGTGCTCAATCAGGTGGTCGAGGCACTACGGCAACGGGGCATGGCTCTGATTGAGGGCGACACGGACGGTGTCTATTTCGCAGTCCCGACTGGCTGGTCGGAAGAGCAGGAGCGCGCGCTGGTGGACGAGGTCGCGGCTGAACTGCCGGAGGGGATCCGGCTGGAATACGAGGGGCGCTTTAAAGCCATGTTCAGTCACGAGGTGAAGAATTATGCCTTGCTGACGTATGGTGGGCAATTGATCGTGCGCGGGGTAGCACTGCGCTCCAGCCGGGCGGAGCCGTTTGGGGAGCGTTTTCTGCGCAAGGCGCTGCTGTATGTGATGACTGATGATGTCGTTGGGCTGCGCAGGGCCTATCTTGAGACGGTTGAAGCTTTACGCAATCGCGCGTTGCCGGCATCGGAATTGGGAGCGAAAGTGCGCCTCAGCAAGACGCCGGAAGCCTATATGGCCTCGCGCGCCGGGCATCCAGAGGCGCAGTACGAAGCGTTGCTCTCGGCTGGTCGCACACGATGGTTTCCGGGCGAGCGTGTACGCTTTTATCGCGCGAGGAACAAGCAGTATGTGTGGCTGCCAGAAGAGACGGACGAGGCCTCGGTTGGCAACGATTGGGAGGCAGAGCCAGGGCCGAATGGCGAGGAGCGGGAAGCTGCAGCGATGGCTGGCGGTGTAGCAAGTGAGGTTGTCCAGGATGTGCCTGGCGCGTCCTCTCCGCGGGAAGAGGTGGGCAACCGGCGGGACTATGACGTGGATCATTATTTACAGGTGCTGGTCACTTCATACGCGGGAAGGCTGCGCAAGGCTTTTTCCGCAGAGGATTTCGAGCAGCTGTTCCGGCTGGATGGTCAGGAGGGTTTGTTTGACCGACCGGTGGAAGATATTGAGCCGAGATGGATCCGGTGCTCGTAAGGGATAAAGCTATTATGGTGGCGATATTACCTGTAGCGCGGCGTGTGTTCCGAGGAAGCGGCCTAGATCTGCGATTTCGGCCTGCAGTCCTGGTTGCAAATCGGGTGGGAGTTGATCAAACGGCTGGAGGATCACTTCAAGGCGCTGCTTCTGTTGTTTGGTCTTCCAGGTTCCCATGGCGCGACCATCTACCAATAGCACTGGATTCAGCAATCCACCGCCAGCGTTGATGCGCTTGGCGTGCTGGGGAGGCACTGCAAGGTCTCTCTTCTTATAGCCGAGCAAATAGGTATCAAAGCTGGGCAGCAAGCGCACGACTGGAGTGGGTATGGGCGGCTCGTTCAGCCATTTCTCGTACGTTTTGAGCATCCAGGCCGGTTGGCCAGCGATCTCTACTTCAATGAGTTGATCCGCGATGAGTTGCCATGCGGCTCGTGTCATACTGATGGGCATGCCTGACCATGCGGCAAGGTCCTCTGGAGTGGCGGGTCCATAGGCTTTGAGGTAGCGGCGCGCAAGTTCTGCATATGCCGATTCCTGGGTGAGGGCATGTGCCTGGTAGTTCTGGCCAAGCCAGTCGTTGAGGAGCACGTAGGTTGGCTTTGCGCCGCGATCGGGTCCCAGGCAGATGATACCTTCGAGTGCTGCATGCTGTAGGAGGTAAGGTCTGGCCTGGCCGGCGAGCCGGATGCCGTGGTGAGCCAGCTGCTCGACGAGTTCGTCGCGGGTCAGCTGCCCCTGGTTGGCGAGTATAGCGCCGAAGGCGCGGACGCCTCTGGTGAGGGTGTCCTCGTCAAGGCCCAGTTCGGCGTAGCGGCGTCGATTGCCCGCAATGAAAAGGGGGCCTAAGAGCGGCAGGAGCCAGGTGAGATCTTCGGTCGCCAGCAGGTGCAGGGTGCCGCGCTGTCCCCAGGTGCGTACTATAGAGCGTTCCTGCACCCGAGCGCGCTCGACATCATCGTCGAACAGCCCTGTACTGCGAACACGTACCGCGAGCGCAGCGGCGGATGCGTCCTGGGCCTGGAGGCCGCACAGGTCCTTTACGACCTGTACGACGCCGGTGGGTGCATCGGGTTCTTGTGGAGTGAGTCGCTGTGCGCGCTGGCGCAACAAGCGGACATGGTTGTCGGTAATCATCTAAAACACTATGGTTTTATTTTTGTAGATGAGCACACGATCCTCTAAATGTAACCGCACAGCCTCAGCAAGTACAGTTCGTTCAACATCTCTTCCCTTGCGGACCAAATCTTCAACAGTATCACGATGGTTGCAGTGGATAACGTCCTGGGAAATAATTGGTCCTTCATCCAGATTGTCGGTCACGTAATGGGCAGTTGCGCCGATTAGCTTTACGCCACGTTCAAACGCTTTTTCATAGGGATTTGCGCCGATGAATGCCGGTAGGAAGCTGTGGTGGATATTAATAATCCGGTGACCATAAGCTTCGACAAAGAATGGCTGCAATATCTGCATGTAACGAGCAAGTACAAGGAAATCTACCTTCCCTTGCAGGAAGTCGAACATGCGCATTTGATCTTCGTTACGTTGTTCCTTGCGGATGGGAAAGTAGTGGTAGGGGATATCATACATGTGGGCGAGAGGTTCCAGGTCGGTGTGATTACTGATAATACAAGGAATATCCATGGCAAGTTCACCACTCTTCCAACGCCAGAGCAGGTCTGTAAGACAATGGTCGAGTTTTGATACAAGAATGCCGACTCGCTTGCGGTGTCGAGAGTAGTGGACGCTCCAGTCCATGCGGAAGGCATGAGCAATTGGGCGAAAAGCGTCGATCAACTCGGGTTCAGATAAGGTGAAGCTGTCCTCGGTGAAGCTGACTCTCATGAAGAATGTGCCATGATGCAGGCTGGTGGAATGCTGGTCAGATTGGAAGATGTTGCCATGGTGCTCAAAGATGAATTGGGAAACGCTGGCTACGATTCCTGGCTGATCAGGGCATGAAATCAATACGGTAATCATTTTGTTTTGTAGACTCACAGAATTTATATCCTCTTTTCTTTCTATTGATTCTGACTTAAGATCGTATGCAAGTGTAACATCAGGATAATTCTTCGTCTAGAGGGGCAGGGTGTATGAAAGAGTCGTGGGCAAACGAGCGTAGGGTAGGTGTTGAGGGCCGATCAATCGGCTGTGGGCGCGGTAAAACCGGCCCCTACGGTTGACCTTCACAGCGAGAACCTGGTGAGGGTTTGCGAGGGATACAATTAGATACGAGGCATACAAAGGGATACAATCAGAAAGGTAAGCATGGATATGGAAGACAGGGTCAGCACGGTTATTACAGCAAGGAATACTGATGACAAGCGCATCGGTATCTATGCATTGGGCATTGCCTTACTCGCCGTCATTTCGTTCGTGAACTTTTTTCTTCTCACGTTTGTACCATTACCCCCGTCCATCAAGCAAATACTCACAGTGTTTGATTATGGGGTCGCCCTTATTTTTCTGGCTGATTTCGTGGTCCGATTTCTCCGCGCTCCGAAGAAATGGGCGTACATGCGGACGTGGGGCTGGCTGGATTTGTTAAGCGGTGTTCCGATCCCTTTTTTCAGTATTGCCCGCATCGTACGAGTTGCTCGAGTCGCTGTTGTCGTGCGCAGGATGCGTTACAAAGATGTGGAACGCTCAATCACGAAACATCCTGCACGAAGCACACTAATTGGCTCCGGCTTTCTTGCGTTACTGGTGGTGGTTGCTGGCAGCGCTTTGGAACTACAATTTGAAGCAAATGCGCCCCACGCCAATATTCACTCGGGAGGTGATGCTCTGTGGTGGGCAATGGTGTCCATTGCAACAGTGGGCTATGGCGATAAGTACCCTGTGACGCCAGCAGGGCGGATCACGGCTGTGTTCGTGATAGCGGTTGGCGTTGTTCTCTTTGGTGTTATCAGCAGCTACCTCGCATCCACGTTTATTGCCTCTAGAGACAGAGCTGATAGGGAAGCAATAATTGCTACTTTGAAAGGAGAACTCGACACTATTAAAACAGAGGCGGCTGATTTGAGAGAAGGTTTTGGCACTATTCAAGCGGAGATGGCTGAGATCAAGCAGTTGCTGCTGGAACGAAAAGGGGCAAGCTAAAGTGTTACGAGTTGTGGTAAGATGATAGTTGTGGTTATTCTGTTCTTTTTATGCTGTTCTGAACCTGACCCAGGATTGAATAGAAGTATATGGATGAACCCTTTGATACAACGACACAAAGGAAAGTAAGTATTGAGTCGGGTAGCGCAGCTGAAACGCGCTTGCCTGATCGCTGGCTTCCCCTCGCGCGGCTCACGTGGGGTATTGTGGCTGTCCTTACTCTGACTGTCTTCATCGCCAGCCTTCCTCTTTACCTTGCGCAACTCCAGATCACCTGCGTGGGAGTAAGCTGTGCTGCCGGGCAGCTCACTCCCCAGGCTGCACGAGGGCTTCTGAACCTTGGCTTTTCTATGAGCAGTTACGCCTTGCTCATTGTTATCTTCGTCGTTGCCTCGGCCCTGGTTTGGTTCGGAGTTGCCATGATCATTATCTGGCAGAAGTCTGACGACAGGATGGGGCTGGTGGTTGCACTCATGCTCATACTGCAAGGCGCGAACGGTCTTACAGGGAATGTGAGTGGGGGACAATCGATCTGGCAATATCCCTCGGCGGCTGTGAACTACCTCGCCTTTGTCTTGCTCTTTCTCGTCTTCTGTCTCTTTCCCGATGGGAAGTTCGTGCCACGCTGGATGAAGTGGTTGGCGATTGGCTGGATCGGATTAAGCCTCTTCGGTTTCTTTTCTGTAGTTGCATCCTTCTGGTTCCAGCTGTCCTTAGGATTACTGTTCTACGGCTTTCTGGGCAGTGGGGTGATGGCGCAAATCTATCGCTACCGGCACGTCTCCAATGCGCTCCAGCGCCAACAAACCAAGTGGATCATCTTCGGGGTAGCCACGGTTTTTTTGCTGGAAGCGGGGCTGTTCTTGTCTTACCTGGTCTTTCCCTCGTTCAGTCAGCAAAACGTCTTCTTCTCCTTGTTCAGCATAATAGTGGGCAACAGTATACCGGTGCTCATTCCACTTTCCTTTGGGATGGCTATTCTGCGTCACCACCTGTGGGATATCGATGTAATCATCAACCGAGCAGTGGTTTATGGCCTGTTGACGGCATTGCTGGCCCTGGTCTATGTTGGCTGCGTGTTTGCGTTCCAATCCCTCTCGCTTGTGTTTAAGGAGGAGTTGTCACATAATCCGATAACCGTTGTCGCTTCGACCTTAGTGAGTGCGGCCCTGTTCCAGCCATTACGTTTCGGTATTCAAAGGGTCATTGACCGGCGCTTCTACCGACGCAAGTACAATAGCGCTCGCACGTTGACAGCTTTCAGTGCAACATTACGCGATGAGGTGGACCTGGACCAGTTGAGTGAACAGCTACTAGCCGTGGTAGAAGAGACGATGCAGCCGGCGCATGTCTCGCTCTGGTTACGCTCTCCCGAACAGTTCGGAGAACGGAATACGCGACTGCTCCCGAGAATCGATGAGGAGGAGGCAGTAGTAGGATGATGGGGGTGAAAGGTGTGTGGCGGGGTAGTTGCATCTTTTGAGGTTGATTTCTTCGGCTCACTACTTTTCACTCAGAAAAAGACAGGGAATTCGTAACGCAGTGCGTAACGTTTGGGGAACGATCTACCAGTATCATTGGAATCAGAGAGAAATACATAGTAATAGGTCTTCGCACACAAGTGCGCGTAGGAGGTAGGTCGTATGCCAATGTTAGATGTGCCACCTGAAATCAACAGGGCACTGCGCTTTTACTATACATGTGAGGCGACCACGGTGAACCGTGAGGGACAACCTGTCACCTGGCCAACCCTCGCCTATTATGATGAAGAAAGCGGTCAGATTTTATTGACTGCATCCATTGCGTTCCCGGTCAAAGCGTTCAATGCCCGGCGTCATCCGCAGGTATCCCTGCTCTACTCCAACCCGACCGGTGCTAAACTGGAGCAGGCACCAGCAGTGTTGATTCAAGGCGATGCGATGGTCACTGAACTGCTGGATTACAATAGCTCACAGGTGCGGGGACTCTTTCGAGCGATGATTCGTCGCCAACCTGATAGCCGTCGGTTGATCTCTAACCGGATTGTGCGCAGGATCTTTGCCTGGTATCTTTTCCAACGACTGGTGATTACGGTCCGGCCCCGGCGTCTTCTGGTCTGGTCACATGGCGACTTTAGCGTTGCTCCAACAGAAATCGAGGTGTAGTATGTGGAATGAGCAACTTGCAGCACTGGCTCATGAGTATCCTAGCGGGGTATTGAGCATCGTGGACTCCAATGGCTACCCGCTCAGCGTGCGTTGCACTGTATGCCTGGACGAAACTCGTCAGGCGTTCACGTTACCTACTCCTCCTGCTCAAGCTATGGCCTGGCGTGGTAAGGCATGCCTCCTCTTTCACCAGCATAACGAGCGCCTGGAAGGGCTGCGGCAAATGGTGATCCTGGGCGAACTGGTGTGTGAGGAGGGCTTGCTCACACTACGGGTGAGCAAGTTTGTGACCGCCAATGGGCGGCAGAATACCGACCAGATGCCACATGCCGCCTCTCCGCTGCATATGCTGCAATTCTTTTGGCTGGGCTGGCACAACGCGCGCACCTACCTTGCCAGGCGTGGTAGGCCGTGGCCGGCTATCCCGTACAAACTGATCGAGCACTTGCTGGACGAAGAGGAGGTAGCGTCACCCACGGTTTCTGCTGGTGTGCAACAGGTTGAGTCGCCTGTTGCGCAATGAGGGATGGAGCTAGCTGTTATCGCTAGCTCCATTCTTTGTTATTCTCCGGTCAACAGGACAACTTTTCCCTTGACTTTGCGGTTCAGGACGTCATTGAGGGCATCGGCGGCATGTTCGAGCGGGTAGGTCGCGGAGATGTGGGGTTTGAGCTTGCCCTGGGCGAGCCAGGTAAGGAGCTCCTGGATGTTTTCCTGGTTGTGCCGCGGCTCGTGCTCGGTGAACGAGCCCCAGAAGACGCCGACGATGGAGCAGCCTTTGAGCAGCGTGAGGTTGAGCGGGATACGGGGAATGTCGCCCGCCGCGAAGCCGATGACCAGGAAGCGGCCATTCCAGGCGATGCTGCGCAGGGCGGGTTCCGAGTAGTTGCCACCAAGAGGGTCGACGATCACGTCAACGCCGTTGCCGCCGGTAAGGGTCTTTACGCGTTCTCTGAGGTCCTCGTTGGTGTAGTTGATGACGTCGTCTGCGCCGTGTTGTTTGCAGACCTCGAGTTTTTCATCGCTGGAAGCGGCGGCGATTACGCGGGCACCCATGAGTTTGCCAAGTTCTACTGAGGCGAGACCGACACCGCCAGCCGCGCCGAGTACGAGCAGGGCCTCATCCGGTTTGATGTGTGCGCGATCCTTGAGTGCGTGGTGAGCAGTGCCGAAGACGAGGGTGAAGGAGGCGGCGGTGGCGAAATCTATGTCGCCAGGTATGGGGATGAGTTTGGCTGCTTCTGTGACGACCTCTTCGGCGAAGCCGCCCCAACCGGTGAAGGCGATGACGCGGTCGCCGACCTTGACCGTGTTGACGCCCTCGCCCAGCTCTTTGACGATGCCTGAAACTTCGCCTCCGGGAGAGAAGGGCAAGGCTGGTTTGAACTGGTATTTGCCCTCGATGATAAGGGTGTCCGGGAAGTTCACCCCACAGGCTTTGACGGTGATGACTACCTGGCCTTTGCCGGGCCTGGGCGATGGGATATCTTCAATGACAAGGCTTTCGGGGGGGCCGTATTCTTTACATAAGACTGCTTTCATGTGGTTTTTCCTCCCTGGTTGATGGTTGTTCAGCCTCATTATATATGCTAGAACTATTGCTTTCCAGTCTGAATCCTCATTATATTGATATTTTTGTGTTGTTGGGGTTTGTCTGCTTTGTTGCTCTTCATAAAAACAAGAAATGCTGATATACTTATCTATATGAGGAAACGCGACCTTGATTCTGCGGTGTATAATACCCTGCGCACGCGTTCTGTCCATACTATCTTTTGGGAAAGAGAGAGGCATGATGTCACGACAATATAGACTCATACAATTGTCTCTGGCTGGCACGATCCTTGTTTGCTTGCTTGTTGGCGTGTACCTGTTTGCAGGGAAGCGTTTTTCTAAACCAGATCCTCCGGCCACGATCATTAAGCACTCGGTGGATAAGCCTTCCGATGAGGCCCTCAAGTATTGGACAGCGGACAAAATGCGCAAGGCCAAACCTGCCGATCTGCCGCACGTCGGTACTCGCGATCAAGGGAAACAGCAGCCACGACGCCCTTCCGATTAGTACGCACCATTCTTGATGAAAGAGAGGGGCATGATGCCACGACAGCAGAGACTCATCCAACTACCCCTGGTGGGCAGGATCCTTCTTTACTTGCTTGCCGCTGTATACCTGGTGTACCTGGTTACACTTGGGAATTTTTTGTATACGTGGGTGTCATCTTTTACGGAGACGATTGTTGAGCACCAGGTGGATACGAACCCGGCCGTTGCCCTCAAGCATTGGACAGCGGCTAACATGCGCGATGCCACCGACGCCGATGAGCAGAGCAGCATTGCTTCCGATCTGATACCGGGGAGCATCGATACCAGCCTGGGCAAGGCGGCCCAGCAGGAGGGGCAGCCCCCGCGCAATGGGAACCCATCTTATCCCCTCTCCACCGTTGGGAAAGTCTTTTTTACCAACGCCGCTGGTCGAGACATGACCTGCTCTGGTACTGCCGTCGCAAGCCTCAACCATAGTATGGTTGACACTGCCGGCCACTGTCTCTACTGGAATGGTGACTGGGTGCAGAACTTGATCTTCTGTCCTCTGTACGATAACGGCAGTACGCCTTATGGCTGCTGGGCCGCCCGCGATTTGGAGGTCCCTTCCGACTGGATACACGCCAAGCCAAATGACTTTCATCATGACCTTGGCATGGCTATTGTCTCTCCCAGTAGTCAGGGTGACTTGACCGACCTGGTCGGCGGTGCCGGTTGGGCCTATAATCAGCCTGCCGATCAAGCCTACTACGCCTATGGTTACCCCGCCGGGTTTCCCTTCGATGGCCAGACCAGAAAGTCCTGCGAGAATTCCCTGGGCAAAAGCTCGCCGCATGGTGGTGGCACGGTTGTCTCCATCCCCTGCAATATGACCGGTGGTTCCAGCGGTGGCCCCTGGTTCATTAAGATCAACGGCAATTTGTACCTCAATGGCCATAACGACTTCACCAGCTTTATCCGGCCCGGGCATATGTTCTCTCCCTATTATGATGATACCTGGTACGCGCTTTACGACAAGGCCCAGCATACCTAAGGAGGCTCAATTACCTGGCACACTGCTGTAGTTGGAGGCTATTTCGTGGGTTTCATCTTCGAGCATGTGGCGCAGGAGGAAGGTGACCCAGGTGCGATAGGGGCGCCAGCTTTCGGAGATGGCGCGCAATTCCTGGCTGGAAGGCTCGGATTTGAGATGGTAGGCCAGGGCTACGGCGCGAGGGAGGCGTGGTTCGTTGAGGGTGAGGTAGTCGGGTTCGCCAGCGCCGCGCAGCAGGATGTGTTCGGCGGAGAAGATGCCGATGCCGGGAAGTTGTTGCAGCGCTTCAAGCGCTTCCTCCTGCGGTAGTGAACGGAGACGGGCGGCATCGAGTTGACCAGCAATGGTGGCCTCCGCGAGACGGTGCAGGTATTCGATCTTGCGTCCGAAGAGGCCAGGGAAGCTCTCTAGCTGGAGGAGACGTGTGGGTGCTGGAAAGGCGTATTCTTGCTCTCCATGTATATCAACGATGTCTCCCAGTTCCCGCGCCATGCGGGCTTTCAGGCGTGCCGCCTGAGTGATGCGAATGCGGTGACTGATGAGAATCCAGGCGCCAGCTTCGTAGGTCGAGTAGAAACAGACCGGGCGCAAACCGGGGTAGCGCGCCTGTAGCTTGCCAACGACGGGGTCATGCTCGCCCACGGTGGAGAAATCGCTGCCATCTATGTCCAGGGAAAGGATACGCGCTACCTGTTTGCGTACAACGTCTTTGCTGGCTTCGCCGTACATCTCACCTATGACTGTACAGTCCTCTTCCCGGAGACAGACTCCAACTGATTGTTCACTGCCATCGGCTACGAACGCGAGATGGAGATGGTTGGCCGTTTCGTGAGCTTGATGCGCGGCCGGGGCAAAGCCGCTGAGAAAGTCGATGCTGGCGGCCAATGAGTATGGTCCGCGTGGTGCAATCTCGAATTGCTGTTTGAGTGTTGAGTGTGCCATGCTGTTTTGCCTCCCAGGAAACGAGTTCTTTCTTGTTTTGTTTCTTCTCTCGAAAGTATAACAGGTTGGTGTGACAGCGGTATGTCAGCAGCAAAACGAAAATATTAAGCGGACCGGGGGGTCGCGGTAAAGTTTATGGTGATGCTGTTGGGCTGGGTGTGTACGCCGACCATGCAGATAGCGTATGTGCCATTTGCTATGGTGGATGGGATGGCGTCGTGCAATTTCTGATTGATGGTATTTTCAAATATGGTTGCGAAGCCGGTGACGGGAATACCGCCATAGTTGGCCTTGATGATATGTAGCTGTAGCTTGCACGCATCTACGCCTGGTTGAAGCACGATGGTAAATTGTTGTGTTACAGGAATATTCAATACGGTATACTGGTACTGGCCTGTAATGGTCATCTCCGAGCCTTCGGCAAAGGTAACCTGGATATTTGAGATCTTTCCCGGGATGCCGGACTGTTTCAGGCTCTGTTGTGCGATGGGGCCAATGAGGGATGCATCAACCTGAGCAGTGATATTCCCTGGTTCTGATGGATGAGTGACAAGCGGGTGGTTCGTGCCGGAATTTGCGAAGATAATCAGCAGTACCGCTGCTCCTCCAACCACTATGCCGATCAAAAAGGTGAGCAGGGCGAAGGCGATGCGTAAGGGACGACGTCGAGGCGGTGGTTTCGCTGGCGAGGTGGGTCCTTCAGGGGCGACGAGCTCCTCTGGTGCGGTTGGTTCATCTGCCATCGGGTTCTCATCTCTAGCGAGAGGGCGACCGCGAAGGTCGCCCTTACATATACGTTTCAGCCTATATTACAATTTCCAATAGGATGAGGGCAAGTTCTTGAGGGGATAAGTGAGAAAGTAGAAGCTGCTTGACGTAATACAACTAATTATCTACAATGGGTGGGGTGAGTGAGAGAGGCTTTCCCGCAGTGGGGATTGGTCTGAACGTGAAGGGAGGATTTTATGGCGGATCGCGTGGGGCAACAACTGGGCAACTACCGCATGGTTCGTTTGTTGGGGCAGGGTGGGTTTGCCGAGGTGTACCTCGGTGAGCATATCTACCTTGGAACTCCGGCTGCCATCAAAGTGCTTCACACCCTGATAGCCAGCGACAATACCGAGCATTTTCGCAGAGAGGCACGCACTATTGCGCGCCTGGTGCATCCCCATATCGTGCGAGTGCTTGATTATGGTATTGAGGGCATGACTCCGTTTCTCGTTGAGGACTATGCCCCAAATGGCAGTTTGCGTACACGGCATGCGAGAGGAGTACCGCTGCCGCTGCCAACCGTTGTCGAGTACGTGTCGCAAATCGCGGATGCACTGCAACATGCTCACGAGCAGAAGGTGATTCACCGGGATGTCAAGCCGGAAAATATGCTGCTGGGCAGGAGGAATGAAATCCTGCTCAGTGATTTCGGTATCGCAGTGGTGGCCATGAGTTCAAGCTACAATAGCACGCAGGGCATGCAAGATATGGCGGGTACTGTTGCTTACATGGCGCCGGAGCAGATTCAGGCACAGGCCGGCCCTTCCAGTGACCAGTATTCACTCGCGGTAGTAACGTATGAATTGTTGAGTGGAGAGCGGCCTTTCCATGGAGCGTTTACCGAGGTTGCTGTGAAGCACACACTGGTGCCGCCTCCTTCATTGCGTGAGAAACTCCCCTTGCTGTCAGCGGAGGTCGAGGCGGTGGTCATGAAGGCACTTGCCAAGGATCCAAAGCAACGATTTGTCAATGTAAATGCGTTTGCCTCTGCCCTGGAAGAGGCCAGCCGGGATGCTTCATCGACAACCCCTTTTCTAATCGATCATGCCACACCAGCGGAGCAGATGCCTTCGGCTAATGATACGGTTTTGCTGTCGAGCCAGGAAGGATCGTCGGCAGCTCTATTCACGCCGTCAAACTTAACACCGCAGCTACCTATGAATGAGGAGTTAGCTGGGGAGCCTCAAGAGCCGGTAGTTGAAACTCCTTATGGGGAGATACCGGCTGCATCAATGAATACGCCTATATTGAGGCAACCAGAGACGACCGCGCTGCCAACTCGCGCTCCAGGTATCCGTATATCCAGGCGGGCTGTACTCGTGGGGTTGGCAGGGTTAGCCGCTGTTGGGGCGGCAGGCGCAGGGATAGCCTTGTTTACACGTCCACAGGGCGCGCCCTCCGTACAGCCTCAAGCTACTTTAGTACCGGTAGGTGTTCAGGGATCTACGCTCTATACATTTCGAGGTCATAGCGGCTGGGTATGGTCGGTCGACTGGTCGCCCAATGGGAGCCGCATCGCCTCAGCCAGCGCCGATAGCACAGGCCAGGTTTGGGATGCAGAGAGTGGTGATCATCTCACCGTGTATCCCGGTCATACAGATACTGTTTATGCTGTGTCATGGTCACCAGATGGGAAGCGCGTTGCCTCAGGAGGTTATGATAGGACGGTACAGGTTTGGGATCCTACATTCGGCGATCACTTCTACACGTATACAGGCCATAAAGGCTGGGTGTGGACGGTGGCGTGGTCACCGGATGGCAAGCACATCGCCTCGGCAGGCGAGGATAGGACGGTGCAGGTGTGGGACGCGGCCAATGGTAATCACGTAAACTCGTATCACGGGCATACGGATTATATACATTCCGTAGCGTGGTCGCCGGATGGGAAGCGTATCGCCTCGGCCAGCGGCGATGGGACGGTGCAGGTGTGGGACGCCAGAACTGGCCTTCGCATCTATACCTATCAGCCGTATTACACATCGATGTGGTCAGTAGCGTGGTCGCACGATGGACAGCATATTGCCTCGGCAAGCGATAATAAAACGGCGCAGGTGTGGGACGCAGCGGATGGCACGCACCTTTATATCTATGGAGGTCATACAGATTTCGTCTATTCTGTCGCATGGTCGCCGAATGGGAAGTATATCGCTTCAGGTGGTGACGATAAGACAGTGCAGATATGGAGCTCGGTAGATGGTACGCCGATCTTTACCTATACGGGCCACAAGGATGGAGTGCGTTCGGTTAACTGGTCGCCGAATGGAAAACTCGTTGCCTCTGGCTCTTTCGATGAGACGGTGCAGGTCTGGCGAGTGCCTTAAGCCGAATGGTGAGTAGCTATTGATGACTGAGGAGAGATATCCGACTGACCGAGAAGCGTTGGAACGTGATAGCGATGTGGAGTTCTTCATCGCCAGCGGGCCCGGAGGTCAACACCGCAATAAAGTCGAGACTGGGGTGCGGCTGCTGCATCGCCCGAGTGGAATCGTTGTGACGGCTACCGAGCGGAGGTCGCAACATGCCAACCGGGAGATGGCTTTCCAGCGGCTGGCGGAGCGGTTGGAAGAGCAACAGAAGGTTTCGATTCCCCGTAAACCGACGCGTCCCAGCGCGGCGAGCCGCCAGCGCAGGCTAGAGGAGAAGCGGCACGCTGGTCAGATAAAGAAGCAGAGGTCTCTTCCTCCTATGAAAGATTAGGAGAAGTTGGGCTCTCAGGGAGTGGTCGGCAGGTAGCGAGGTGAGTGGCGCACTTTTGTGGCTTGTTCGAAGGCGTAGGCGAGCTTGATCAGAGTTGGTTCGCTAAAAGCTCTTCCCATGAAGGTGATGCCAACTGGAAGGTCGAACACGTAGCCTGCCGGGACGCTGATTGCCGGGTATCCGGCCAGGGCGGCGGGTTGTGAACTGCTTCCCATCTCATGATCTCCATTGACCAGGTCGATACGCCACGGTGGGCTGGTAGTGGGCATGACCAATGCATCCAGTTTATAGGTATCCATCACCGCGTCGATGCCTTCCTTTCGTGAGAGGCGGTGGTTTTCTTCGAGTGCCGAGAGATAATCAGGGTTGGAGAGCGAGCCGGTTTCCTGTGCCATCAGGAGAATCTCCTGGCCAAAGTATGATAGTTCCTCACCGGCATGGGCATTGTTGAACTCGATGATGTCGGCAAGGCTGCGTAGCGGTGTGCAGGTGAGTTCGGCAAGGTAAGCGTTGAGATTGACCTTGAATTCATGGAGGAGCACGGTCAGTTCCGCTTTAAAATTCGACATTTGTTCTGCCGTGGGAATATCTGCGGGGTCGATGATTTCCGCTCCAAGCTCTCTCAATTGTTTGATAGCGCTAATCGCGATTGCGTCAGCTTTGGTGCTGTAGCCGAAATAGACCTGCCTGGCGATGCCGATGCGCGCTCCGCGCAGGCCATTGGGATCCAGGAACTGGGTATAGTCGGTATGAAATTTCCCCTCGCTCCCATGTGTGGCGGAATCGCGTGGGTCAATGCCTGTCAAAGCTCCGAGCAGGGCAGCGGCATCGGCTACGGAGCGGGCGAATGGACCGACTGTGTCCTGGTTGTGGGAGATAGGAATGACGCCAGCGCGGCTGGTGAGGCCGACGGTAGGCTTGATACCGACGACCCCATTCGATGAGGCCGGGCAGAGGATAGAGCCATCCGTCTCCGTGCCAAGGGAGACGGTCGCCAGGTTAGCTGCTATGGCTGCTGCCGATCCTGAACTTGAGCCACAGGGGGTGCGATCGAGCACATAGGGGTTTCGCCCCTGTCCTCCTCGACCACTCCAGCCGCTCGATGAGGCGTTTGAGCGAAAATTCGCCCATTCGCTGAGGTTTGTTTTGCCAAGGATTATGGCTCCTGCCTGGCGCAGTTTTTGCACTACAAAGGCATCACGAGGTGGGCGTGATCCAACGAGGGCGAGTGATCCTGCTGTTGTCTGCATCGCGTCGGCTGTCGCGATATTGTCTTTGAGCAGAATGGGAATGCCGTGGAGGGGGCCGCGCGGACCGTGGTCCCTGCGTTCCTCGTCGAGTTTTTCAGCTATCTCGAGTGCCGCGGGATTAAGCTCCAGCATGGATTGCAGGGTAGGACCCTGCTGGTCGAGCGCGTGGATGCGTTCGATATACATCTCAGCGAGTTCGCGTGCGTTGAGCTCTCCCCTGGCCATTGCGACTTGCAACTCGGTGATGGTTATCTCTTCCAGCTGTGTGAAGGGTCCCCTGTGTACCTCGTTTGTCACTGTTCCAGCCCTTTCATGGATGTATTTAAAGTGTCAGCAAGGCTAAATACAGCCTTGCTAACTCCCCAATGATACACTATTGGACCCATCTTGTATAGCATGAAAATCTGAAACACAATAATATGGTAGAATTAGGGGGCATTAGAGCATTATTTCGTGCAAATTCATTAATGGAGTAACGAAGGGTGAAGTTAAAAAATCTGGTCATTGGGAGTGGCATAACACTTGGCGCCGTGGGATTGGGGCTGGCAGTCAAGAGCTTCTTGCCCCAGCGTTTCTCGACCGCCAGCTGGGTCAAACAAAAGGAAAGGTGGCCCCGGTTCAATATCGCGGCACTGCCTGAGATAGAAGTCTCGTTTTTGCGTTGTGGCAGTATTACTATTCCGGAATTGATTGCTGTGCGCGGGGCATTCTCGCTTGCACCTCGTGTTATTTCTCATAGCGCGGTATTGATACGCCATCCCCAGGCACTATTTTTATATGATACCGGCCTCAGCTCTGATATTCATATGTACCTGGCCGATCAGACGCTGTTCTTTCGTAAAACGCTGGCGAACTTCCGGTTGGAGCAATCTCTCGGCAGCCATCTCACAGAGAGGAGGATAGGAGGCAGCGACCTGGATTTTGCTGTGTTGTCACATCTGCACTGGGATCATGTGGGTGGTATCCCTGACATTCCCGGCGTACCCCTGCATGTCAATCGCGTTGAATACGAGGCGGCGAAGCTGGGTTTGCTCGATGCGCGTCACGGACTTGTGCGGCGGTTGATGGGCGATAATCCTGTTGAGCTCTTTGACTGCGCCGGCCCTACCTACGAAGGGTTCCGTTCCAGCTTAGACCTCTTTGGTGATGGCTCGGTTGTGCTGGTGCCGTTGCCGGGTCATACCGCTGGCAACACCGGTATGTTCATCAATCGTTCGAATGGGCCTCGCGTGTTCCTGTTAGGCGATGCCACCTGGGTCTCGGAGAACTACATGCGTCCAGCCACTATGCACCCATTTCTCTGGTCGCGTGTCACTAGCGATGATGCCACCGCGCGCCAGACTCTGATTGACTTGCACTACTACGCACTGCAACACCCCGAAGTCCCATTGATCGGTATGCACGATGCCGCATTACAGGAGCAGTATATGCGATCAGAGAAATTTACGCAGGCGATGACAAGGTAGGGATAAAGTTCCTGGCCGTCGCTCAGGTAATACTGAATCCGTCCTATACTTGACGCGAAAGTTAAAATAGTAGTGCTAGTTAGTGAAAGTGTGAATATGAGAGCAACGCCTATTGATCCCAAACGCGAGGGACGACCTGTGGTGTTAGTGCGCCTCCAACAGGTAGCGAAATTGCGCAGGCATTATATTGCCCAGATACCAAGGTGGCGCCAACCTCTGATCGGCTATTTTCTCAGCTTCGCATTTGTAGCAATAGCTCTGATCTTAACGCTGCTCTTGAAAATGACGCTCACCCATTTTTATTTTCCCGGCGCATTGATGCTGTTGACTATAGTGCTGGTTGCGTTTATATGGGGAGTTGGTCCCGCGCTCCTCTCTGTTATCCTCAGCACCCTTGCCCTCGATTATTTTTTCATTCCTTCAAGTGAGCAATTGAGCCTGCAAAGCTGGGACGGTGTGGCACAAATTTTACCTTTTTTCCTGATTGGTATTATCGTTGCTATTATCTCAGGACAACGTGAAGCTGCCCGCAGGCGTGCGCTCTTTGCTGAACTGGCCCTCAAGGAACGTGCCGATGAACTTGAAGAGACCAATCAAGAGCTAAAAGAGGTCAACCAGGTGAAAGATCAATTTATTTCAATGGCCTCTCACGAGTTAAAAACCCCGATTACAACTATTCGTGGCCAGGCGGAGATAACGCTGCGCCGCCTGTCGAGGCAGAAGGAACTGCCGGAGGAATTAGCCGGTGTGTCTCATGCTTTGGAGCAAATTGACGAGCAAACGCTGCGTTTAAATGCGCTGGTGGATGATCTGCTGGATCTGAGCAGTATCCGTGCAGGTAAAATGAAATTGCGCTTGAGCAACTTTGACCTGCGTGAAGTATGCCAGAGTGCCGTCGAGGAGCAGCGTCTTCTCACCGGTCGCAATATCGAGTTAGAGCAACCCGGAACGCCTGTGATGTTGAATGTGGATAGCGAGAGATTGTCACAGGTCGTCACCAACCTGGTCAACAATGCTGTCAAGTACTCGCCAGAAACAAGTCCCATCAAGGTTAGCATGGAGATGCAGGAGAAGACGATACGGCTGGTGGTGCAGGATTACGGTCAGGGTATCTCAAAAGAGCAGCAAACACTTATTTTTGAGACATTTTATCGTACGCCAGATGCGCAGGCCTCGAAAAAGAATGGCTGGGGACTGGGCCTTGCCATCTGTAAGGATATTGTTGAGCGGCACGGTGGTCGCATCTGGTGTGAATCGAGGGTGGGAGAGGGCAGCACGTTTTATGTGGAGCTGCCGCGGGGGTAGGGGGACTATTCAACTTTAGATCGCCACCATTTACCCCTTTCAAGTGTCTTTATGCGGAAAGTGGATAAAACAACAGCTTCTGAACATTTACGTTCAGAAGCTGTTAGAGCAGGGGTGGCAGGAATTGAACCCGCAACCTACCGTGGTCCGAACCGGACTTGCACCTTTCAATGCATCCGGCTCTCCAGAAGCTCTATGTAGCTTCCTGTACCCCTTCCCCGTGTCTCAAGCGTTACCTTGAGCATTTGAGTACTATGGGTACTCCGTCGCCATGCATCTCTCGACGTTTAGGCGATCCCCAAGTTACGCATTTGTTCTGGTCCTGGTTTAGGTGCCCCGTTCGCCATTTCTCTCAGGAGAAGCACTTGCCAATCCTCCAAAACACGATTGACAATCCTGATCTAATGAGAAACGACTAGGGTTCAGGCAATTCAGCTTTCACCATGCCAGACCTAGCTGCCCGGCTTCTAGTCTTGAATGATCTAGAGTGACCGGACTTTTCGATCCATGCTACTGTCCCCTTTCCCTTTCGGGATCAGGTCAGGTCGCGCTTTAATCACCTTTGCTTCAGTGATGCTGCACTTCGCAGCAAGAACAAATACACCACATGGGCGCACATTTGGAGACGGTTGCTCTGCCAATTGAGCTACACCCCTAAAACTCTCTAAAAAAAGAGAGGGCGGAGAGGGTGGGAGTCGAACCCACGGAGGGGTTGCCCCCTCAGAGGTTTAGCAAACCTCCGCACTAGGCCACTATGCGACCTCTCCTGGATGAGCCTGTAGAGCCACTTCTTCAAGTGCACTCTTTTGTAAAACCGCTGCGCCAGCCCTTCAGACCGCCGCACTATGTCAACGATAATAGCACCACTTGACGATATTGTCAATAGGGAAAATCAAGCGTGAGTGTTCGTGATTTGATTGAAGAGGTATAACACTTTCCCGTCTCTCAAGCGTCTTAGAGCACCACAGTGCGGCCAGCGCCTTCCTGCTGAGCACGGTGATAGACGAGGCTCGCGGCAGCCATGTCCTCGCAGGCGTGCCCCATGGCCTTGTAGATGGTGAGCTCGTCTTTGGACTGCCGTCCTGGGCTCCTGCCAAGCAAGACCTCGCCGAGCTCCGTGCCCACACTCGGATCGAAACCGGCCAGTTCGCTGCAGCCAGCCGGCGGGGGCTCGAAGGCCAGCCGGGTCTCCACGAAGAGGCGGCCCCGCTCAATCACCCTTGGGTCCAGTTCGCCGCCGGGAGGGTTGTAGCCAACAGAGGTGACATGCATCCCGGGCGCGAGCCAGTCGTGGCTGATCACCGGCTCACCTGCATTGGTGCAGAGGCACACGACGTCGGCTCGGCGCACAGCCTCCTCAGCGGTCTCAACCGCGCGTGCCCTGGCATCGGTTGCCGCGAGCTGCTCAGCATGGGCGAAGTGGCCCGATGCAATGCGGATCTCGGAGAACGGGCGGACGCGGGGAAGCATTTGGAGATGCGAACGACCCTGCACACCAGCGCCGACAATCGCCAGCACACGGGTGTCCGTGCGGGCCAGAAGCCGGGTCGAGAGGGCGGCCGCACCAGCTGTTCGCAGCGCAGTGATGTAGGTCCCGTCCATGAACGAGAGGGGAGTACCCGTCTCGGGATCGAACAAGCAGATGAGGGCCTGGTGCGAAGGGATACCGAGCCGCTCGTTGTCGTGAAAGACGGAGACCAACTTGACGGTGATTTCTCGGCCCTGTTGATAGGCTGGCATGGCGAGCAGAAACCCGGTGTTGGGGACGGAGACCCCATTGCGTTTCGGGGCATCAACGAGGCCTGAACTCAGCGCCCTGAATCCCTCGGCCAGCGCATCCAGGAGCGCGTCGGGGTCCAGTAGTCTCTGGACCTTCGTTTCATTGAGCAGTAAGATGTCCATGTATACCTCCCGCAGTCAGCAGACGTTGCCGTAGACCGGCTTCCTCGTTCTCCTCCCAACTCCACTAGACTTACATCAGTATACCCCCGGATACGAAGCTGTACAAGCTGACTCGTATCCCGCGCTACGGGTAATTTTCCACGGTAGGATGGATAGCCCCTGATGCACGATAGTTGCATTTTTACCAGGCAGAAACGACGAGCCAGGCTCCGAATTGTAAGAAGGCCACGTTGGCCTATCAATGCGACAGGGTGAGCCCCCGGCCCTTTTCGATGGATTCCAGGCGGAACGGAGTCAGACTTGAACGCATCTCCTGTGTTATCCCTTGTGGGCAGGTTGGTAAGGGTGGAGAACCCCGAAGGCGAATAATTGACTCAGCCTGGTGCCCCGTCTACATACTTGACGGCTGCCCGTGCGAACTCGGACCACCTGGAGGCGTGCTCGACCGGTACTACGACCCATTCCTTCATGGGGCGACCGCGGCCGGTCGGATCGAACAGTTGAGCGCTTCGGTATGATGGGGCGAAGTTAGTTTGAACACCATTGCGCCCTCGTAGTACCCGGCAAATGCCTTGCCATTGGTTTTGAGGCAGGGCATGCCAAACATTTTCGAGCTCGTTGCTGACGATGTCGCCGCGAGTTCAGAGGCGACTGCATCATAGACGGTGCGGGGGTCTGTGGTCATAGCCGATACCTCCTTTATGCGTGTGGAGCGACAGGGCTGTTCTCTTTATGGGCTTTCTATGGAGGACGCGAGGGGCAGGGTGAACCAGAAGGTTGAGCCTACGCCAGGGGTGCTTTCTACACCGACGCTTCCATGGTGCTGCTCGACGATGGCTTTGCAGATGTAGAGGCCAAGGCCAAGTCCTGCATTTGCACTCCCTGCGTTGCTGAGTACCTCGGCGCCCTCTACACGGTAGAAGCGCTCCCAGATTTTTGCTTGTTCATCGGGAAAGAGCCCGGTTCCCTCGTCTTGCACCGAAACACGAGCGTTTTCTTGATCTTTACTCACAGAAACACGGACGGGCTTTTCCTCAGATGAGTACTTCAGGGCATTGGTGAGGTAGTTTCTCAAAACCTGGCTGATGCGGTCGGCGTCAGCGGAGACAGGGATTGTTCCTTCGGCAGGAAGGTCTAGAGTGATAGTTCTGTTGGGCCATGCATACTGCTGCTCTTGTACTGTTTCGCGAACAATAGCGGTGAGGTCGCAGGGAGCCGGGCTTAACTCCAGCAGTTGTTCCTGCGAGCGCGAGATATCCAGCAGGTCGTCGACCAGGCGATCAAGTAACTTGACCTGACGCTCTGTGCTCTCGAGCATCCCTTGCATTTTCTGGAAGGTCGACAAGCTATTTTTGATCTGGCGTACAGTAAGTTGTGTGTTGCCCTTGATGCTCGTCAGAGGAGTTTTGAGTTCGTGGCTGGTCATGCCCAGGAACTCGTCCATCCTGCGGTTTGCCTCGCGCAGCGCGAGCTCGCTGGCGCGCGCATCGGCGCGTTCGCGCAGCAGGCGGTCGCGCTCGATGGCCAGGGCTGCGAGTTTTGCAACTGCTTTGGCTAGAGCAATCTCGTCGGTGCTGTAATCGTGTTCCTGGCCACCAAAATCGAGCGAGAGGAGACCGACAAGTTGCTCTCCTACGGTCATTGGCGCCATGAGCAAGGTATGGATATGGTAGGGGTTGGGCTGCGTGTCGAATGGAGGCTGCGTCATGTCGAGTAGTAGAACCTCGTTTGCCCGTAGCTCGGTAGCAATAGTGGGATCAGGACCATCGCCCAGCCGCGTCTCCTGTTGTTGATCGGCCAACCATTGGCGCTCCTCATCAGGTGAGAGTCCAACAACAGCTACGTGATGAAGCATGTTGGTCTCTGGCTCGACCGAGGTAATACTCACGCGCTGGCAACCCAGGACGCTACGGGTCAGTTCCGCTATGCGGTGGGCTATCTTGTTTACTTCCACGGTGGTGAGCGCTCCGCTTTTGCTGCCCGGGCTATCACCGGGGAGAACGAGCGTTTCCGCCATAGCCAGCAGGGCGCCAAGCGCAGCCTGAGTGCGCTTCTCCAACTGGCGACGTTCCGTCACGTCGCGGCAAATACAGAGGGCACCAATAAGCTCCCCTTCCTGGTTGCGCACGGGTGCGCCGCTCACGCTCAGTTCCAGATCGCGCCCATCCAGTCTCCGTACGATGATATCGGCTGCATCCGGGCCTTGCAGTACCTCACCTTTCAGGATACGGGACATTGGCCATTGTTCGTCTGTAAGAAGCTGCCCTTGCTCATCGCGCATGGCTAACATTGCCATGCGCTCGTTAGCCGAACGTGAAAGGTAATCGGAGGAATTCTTGATCGCAAGAAGTTCGCGCGCTGCATTATTCAAGCTTATGATCTGCAAATCCCGGTTAAAGAGGAAAACGCCATCGGTGATCGACTCAAATGCGGCTTCCAATTCACTGGCGCGCAAGGCCCTCTCGCGCTCAGCCTGGTGGAGCGCCGAGATATCATGGGTGATGAGTACAACGCCGTCTACCTTTCCCTGGATATCGAAGAGGGGGGCGGCACTCATAAGAGCATAGATATCCTGACCTTCAGCATTGAGGAAGCGCATTTCGACACCGGAGACAGTTTCACCCTGTAACGCGCGTACAACTGGAATATCTTTTGTTGGGAATGGTTCGCCGGTGAGGGTGCGCAGTCCAAAGGCCCTTTGTTTATCATCAATAGCTGTGTTGATGCGCTTGGGGCCTGTATTCCGTCGACCCGCCGGGTTGAGGCGCACGATTTTGCCGTGCACATCGTGAATAGATAAAGCGTCCGGCACCGTTTCTATGATGGCATTGAGCTGCGAACGCTCAACCTCAAGCGAAAGCGCTAGCTCCTCGGCATTGCGCCGCGCCCGCTCGATCTGGCTGGCAACGATACTGATGGTGATACCAACCAGGAAAAAGATAAGAAGCTGGACAAGGCTCGTTGCATCAAACGACCAGGTGAAGTGTGGTACCTTGATGATAAAATTGATGAGAGCAGCACCAGCCAGCGTGGCAATCACGCTTGGCCCTGCCCCCCAGTTCAATGCCACCAGTGCGACAGCGAGAACTTCTAAGAGGCCCGTGGAGGTATAGGAAGGAAATAATTGGGTAAGTAACATCGTGACGATGACCGCGATGAATTGTGAGAGGACGGCTACGATGTACCCGACGAGGGGGTGATTCCATGGTTTGGGAAGCCATTGAGGTGTAAAGTTATGAGTCAGGAACCACCTGATTAGTACGCGCCAGAAAGGGGTTGCCCTCTTGTTTGTGGGTGCCTGTTCATTTTTTGATGACTGAGGATATGCCATCTCCTCGAGGAGAACTTGATTATCATTCTCTCTTTCGAGGGTTTGCATGTGGTCCTGATCCACGCTCATAAATCCTGTCTTCTAGCCCTTTATCTCTCTGCTTGTTTCCTGGGCCGGGCGTTACTATGCAATGCGTGCATGGAAATTTTGCGGGCGGGACTGCAAAATTTGGATGTGTTCTGTATTGAACACGCATCAGTTAATAAAAAAGTTGCAGAGGTTGGTATACTTCTCTCCTCTTACGATTGAAATCAACGAGAGGCTTCATTCATAGCCTTTTTGGCGAGAGGCAGTGAAAACCGGAAATTAAGAATCCGAAAAACTGGCTGATGCCAGTCAGCAGGTGGTTACTCGTACTACTCTCTCTTGTTTGCATCGCGAAGGGCCTCCTGGAATACCGGGCCGTTCAGCTTGGCCTGGTATGCCACAAAGTATTGCATGTATAAAGCTTGCAGTCAAGCTGAACTATACTATAGGTATGAGGGGCGTTACATCTGCTGTATTCCTTAAATGGTGTTGTAGAGCCAGGAGTTTTGTGTATGTGTTAATGGTGGCCTCTGCGAGTTCCAGTTACGCGACGAAGGTAGATTGTTGACGATGGGAGAAGCGAGCCAGTTGGAAATGCTCGAGGCCTACAGGTGGTGGGGTTTCGCAGATCATACTGCTTAATAATTCCCCGAGTAGCGGGCCAAACTTGAAGCCGTGACCGGTCAGACCTGTAGCAAAAACGATACGGAGATCGTGCGGTATACGGTCAAGGATGAAACCTTCATCGGGAGACACATCGTACACGCATGAATCCACCTGGACGAGGTTGGCGTTATGCAGCGCCGGCAACAAACTTCTCAGCTTTTTGCTGACGTGAGCGACAACCTGCTCATCGGGAGGCAGAATGTCATCAGGGTTAATGGGCATGCCAAAGGTATGTGACGCCGCTTTGAGCCAGTATGGGCCATAGTTGTTGGTGGTGGTGGGATGGAAGGGAAAACCATACAGATCGCTGGTGAAAAAAGATGGAAAGGCATGGATGCCGAAAGAAGAGGGAGGTAGGCCAGCAAAATACAGGAGGTATTGTCGTGTCAGGCGTACCGGCAATTGCAAATCTGCCAGCAAGCGATGAACCCAGGGGCCTGTCGCGAGAACGACGCGCTCGGCGGATAACTCGTTACCTGTGCTCGTGTGAATACGTACAGGGCGAAGCTGGCTATCGTGGGACAGGTGTGTTACGCGGCAAGATTCGTGGATAGTGCCTCCGAGGCTGATGACCAACTCCTTCAGCGTGCGCAAACAGGTGGAGGCATGCAATATACCAGCTTCGGCATTATAGGTGATGACGTCGCTATCGGATGCTGTGAATTGTGGAAAGCGCTGCTTGCAATGCTGTCGTGATAGGCGCTCTGTGGGGAGCTGCATTTCTAGCATGGCCTGATAGCTGGGCTGAGTGAAGTTATCACCCTCATTGCCGAGAACAAGCAGACCGGTGCGCGTGTATAATGTGCGCTGGGAGACTTGTTCTAGACGCTTCCAGCGACTTAAGCTCATGCGCACCATCCTGGAATAAAATATGTCGGGTCCGTACTCGAAACGTAACAAACGTGAAATACCGTGTGAAGTTCCCCGGGGATGGTCTACAGTTTCCTGTTCCAGGATGGTCACGTGCTCCACACCCTGGGTAAGTAGGGAGTAAGCTGTTGAAAGACCGACGATACCGGCTCCTACAATCACAACTCGTGGTTGACGCACAATGGTACCTTTCTTTTTCTCTTTACGGGTTTGGCACAAAGTTGACGCAGAAACCCCGCCTCCGCTACCAGAAGAAACGGCTATTCTCGAGTATAGCAGAAGACGCAGTAGAAGTCAATTATAAGTGGTGTTTTCGCAATAAATAACATACTCATTATAAATGTGTCTTGTGAATTATATTTTGTTATAACACTGCAGGTTCATTGTGTCTTAATTGGACGAAAAAAAGTATGGAAAGGGTAACAAATGGAATGTTGGGAATGATACAAGTGTATACATTGCAATTATGAAGGCTTGACCTTTTTGTTATGAAATATTTTCCAATTTGAAGTATGATGTAGCAGTGAGTTGGTGGGGGAGAATGGGTGAGTAGTAGTTCATTAGAAAGTTGATTATGCAAGAGAAGATACATTACGAGTCTGTGGGACAGGAGGGGAGACTGTATATCCCGCCCACCGGCCTGCTGCGTGGGGAACCGGCGTTGCTGTCATCTAAGTATTACACTTTGCGCTACCTGTTGGCCGCGACGCTGGCGAAAGGTGAGAGTAGCGTTGCTTTTCCCGCCAGCAGTGACGATAGCGAGGCGTTGTTTCGTTCGTGCAGGGCATTGGGAGCGGTACTGACATGGGACGATACAAGGCAGGAAGTTTTAAGGGTTAAAGGTGCCGGGCGTCCCTACAGTGCAGAGCCGGTCACAATCAATGTGGGGAACGCGGGAGCGGTATTGCGACTGGTATTGGGCATAAGCGCGCTGCTGCCGGAAGTGACCTTTGTCACTGATCACCCGCAATCCCTGGGCAGGCGGCCGAATCGCGAACTATTAGAGGCGTTGACGGCGCTCGGGGCCGACTGCGCCGCGACGGGTGAAGAAGGCTACCTCCCCATCACCATACGTGGCGGTAAACTGCACGGGGGACGTGTTACGATTTCCGGGGCGCGCAGCTCGCAATATCTCAGCGCATTGCTATTCCTGGCGCCGTTGATCGGTGAACCGCTTGAAATTACTGTGGTAGATGATCTGAAATCACAAGCGCTCATACATATTACCCTTCATGTATTACGCGAGGCAGGCATTGTTGTCGAACATGATGCGGCGCTGCGTCATTTCTCCATAGCAGCGGGCCAGCACTATCAGACTCGCGAGTATAGTGTGCCAGGAGACTATCCCTCTGCCGCGGCGCTCTTATCGGCGTGCGCGGTAACTACTGATCCGGCCAGCCAGATCACACTCACGCGACTGCGCCCGGACGAGGAGATCGGTGTGGAACTTATGGGAGCGCTGCGAGCAATGGGCGCTGACGTTGTTGTCGAGGGTGAAATGGTGAGACTGCGAGGAGGGAGACGGCTGCGAGGCATCGAGATGAATGGCGATGGCGCGATAGATTGCATCCCAGTGCTGGTGGCGGCGGCATGTTTTGCTGAAGGGGAGAGTGTTTTCTATAATATTGAGGGTCTGCACTACAAAGAATCTGACCGCATCAATGACCTCTGTATGGAACTACGACGGGCTGGTTGTATCGTCACGCCGCGCGATGATGCTATTATCGTGCGTGGGCAGCCGCAGGGAGTTGAGGGTGGGGTGGTTGTCGATGGTCATTCAGATCACCGGCTGCTGATGGCGCTGGCAATCGTTGGATTACGCAGTAACCGGGGCCTGACACTTGTGGGTACCGGGCATATCGCAAAGAGCTATCCGCACTTTTTTGAGGATTTGCAGCAGCTGGGGGTGGAGGTGTGCTAGCGGAGTTTGCCAGGAATTGCTAATTTCAGTACCCTCAAGCGGGTCGTGAAAGGACATGGCTCCTGCTGCCCCCAGAGGGCAAGGAGACACACCAAACTCGAAAAGGTCAAGTGCAAATGCACTAAGGAAAAAATGGAAAAATGTGGGTGAGGGTGATACAATAGCGTTTGGCTGCGGAAGAATTGCCGTTGCGTATGCGTGGCACAACGGCTAGATGAGTTTTGGCTCATTTGAAAGGAAATCAAGGTGTACAGGTTCAAAGGCTTTGATAGCGAACAGTGCGGAGATAATATGTCCGCGTTAGAAGCTGTCGTCAATGCCTGGATGGAATCGGACCACCCACGCATTCGTCATGTATGCCAGAGTATGCGCGGTGAGCATATACTCCTTAGCTTTGTCTACGAGGAGGCACGTGAACTTGAGCAGCGTGTCTCTGCTCAAGCCCAGACGACGAGTGCGATGCCCAGGTTCTTTGACGATGATTACCCCGAGGAACAGCCTACCAATCCACGTTTGCCAGCATCACAACCACCGATGCCCATGCATTAACCCATTTGTGAGCCGCAGGAACAATTAGCACATCAATAATCGAATGTAAGGAACATAATGTCTACTCCATACCTGGTTTATTGTACCCCTGATGGGGATATACACGAAGAGCCGCGATTACAGGCACTGACCTTTGGTAATCAACCATTAGCCGCTACTGAACTCATGCCGGTGCCGGATGGCGTCACCTTATCGATGATGCCTGATCGCCTGGCAGTCGGGCAGAAACGGAACGGCGGACAGCAGATCATCCCGGTGTCGCGTGGTTGGGCAGCAGCAGCGCTCTTACCTATCGGTTATACACGCACACAACTGCCTGCCTACGAGAAAGTGCCGGGTACGGAGCCATTACCCTTTTTCGGCTATAGTGCGGTGGCGGGCATGAATGGCCGCCTCTATGTCGCGGCTATGAAGACAGATGACCCGGGCAAATGGCATCCACGCGCTTTTAACAGGCGAGCACTGACCCATTTAGTCAATGAGAAACAGGCCGCTTACCCGCGTAACCGGATTATAGCGCAGCACGCGCACTGCGCGCTCGATTACTCCTGTCCCACGGCCAGCAATCTCTTTTTTGGTCGTTGGGAGATGGCAATTGCGGTCTCCCCCGGCTGCAATGCACGCTGTATAGGCTGTATCTCGAAACAGGAAGAGGAGGACCTGATCTCGCCGCAGGATCGCCTTGGCTTCATTCCTACCGTCGATGAGATTGTGGAGGTTGCTCTGCCGCACTTAGAACAGGCGGAGGAGGCAATTGTCAGCTTCGGGCAGGGCTGCGAAGGTGAGCCGCTGTTACAGTGGCGGCGTATCGAGCAGGCCATCACGGCTATACGCGAGCGAACTGATAGGGGCGTGATCAACATCAACTCCAATGCCAGCAACCCACGCTGGCTACAACGCCTCTATGATGCAGGTCTCGATACCATCCGCGCCAGTACGATTTCTGGACACCCGGAGACCTACACTGCTTATTATCGCCCTCTAGGCTATAGCTTTGGGGATGTCAAAGAGTCGCTCAAGCGGGCGCGTGATGCCGGCGTTTATAGCTCCATCAACCTGCTGTGTTTTCCTGGCATGATCGACCGCGAGCGAGAGGTAGAGGCCCTGCTCTCCTTTTTGAAGGAGACGGGTCTGCGGCTGATCCAATTGCGCAACCTCAACATTGATCCGGAGGTGTTATTGCCGCGCATGCCTGCCTTTGATTCGATGGGTGAGGCGCTGGGGATGCGCACGATGATCGAGATTGTTCAAAGGGAGGCTCCGGAGGTGGAGATTGGCAATTTTACACGCCCGGTAAAGCGTGTGCTACCGCAAGCTGTAGGTAAAGTACTTCGAGCTTAGAAACCGGCGGCAAGCTCTTCGAGGGTCACGGAGGCTGTGCCGACTTTGCCCACGACGACGCCGGCAGCGTAGTTCGCCAGCTTCGCGGCTGATGCTATATCCATGCCTGCTGCCAGGAGGAGAGCGAGTACAGCAACCACAGTGTCACCTGCCCCGGTGACGTCGTAAATGACGCGTGACAGGGCGGGGATATGGAGGGGAGTATCGTGGTGGGTAAACAGGGACATTCCCTGTGGGCCACGTGTGATCAATAGCGCGCTGCCGCCGGTTTCATCCTGGAGGCGGTCGGCTACCTGCTCAAGGGTCATGTTGCCCTCTTCGTTATGCACGGCGATGTTCGCTTCCGTCATGTTGGGCGTTACCACGGTAGCGCCGCGATAGCGGGAGTAGCGATGGCCCTTAGGATCGACAATGACAGGGATGTTGGCCTCTTTACAGAGGTTGATCAGGGAGCTGAGCAAGGTATCGGTCAGGACACCTTTGGCGTAGTCTGAAAGCACGCAGGCGTTAAGGGTGTCGAGCTGTTCCTGGACGCAATCGAGTATGTTACGCTCGGCCTCTGCTGGGATCAGGTACCGCTCTTCACGATCTGTGCGCAGCATTTGCTGGCTATGGGCGAGGATACGGGTTTTGGTGGTAGTGGGTCGATCCGGGCAGGGGTACAAATGCATTGAGATGCGAGGAAGTTCGGATAGGATTTCAAACAATTTTGCTGCCTGGGTATCGGCTCCGACGACGCCGGCGAGGCATACATTACTGCCAAGGGCAGCGAGATTCGCGGCTACGTTCCCGGCGCCACCGAGTGCATAGGTCTGTGAACGTATCTCGACCACTGGGACGGGTGCTTCGGGGGAGATACCTCGCACATTTCCCCATAAATATTCATCCAGCATGACATCGCCGACAACCATAATGTTGCATGTTGGTATGATTTCCATGAACTGCTCGACACGCATAAAATAAACCTCCGTAATAATTTTTATATATCATTAAGAACCCTGCTAGCTTGTCAGGCTGTCCTCGATTAGTTCGCAGATGACGTGGATTACTGCCATGTGGCCCTGCTGGATATACGTTGTGTTGCCGCTTGGAATAGGAAGATGGTGACTGACCATCGTACCCAACGGGCTGGCGCCTTCACCGGTCAGTCCGACTGAGCGCATTTGCAAGGCATTGGCTACTTCCACGGCGGCCAGCACGTTTTTGGAGCGGCCGCTGGTGGAGAGGGCTACGAGGATATCTCCAGGACGGCCAAGGGCCTGTACCTGGCGGGCAAAAATCTGTTCAAAGCCGTAGTCGTTGCCGAGGCTGGTGAGTGCGGAAGCGTCGACGGTCAATGCGATGGCCGACCAGCCCGGACGATCGCGGCGGAAGCGCCCTACCAGTTCGGCTGCGAAGTGCTGGGCGTCGGCGGCGCTGCCACCGTTGCCGCATATCAGTATCTTGCCGCCCGCGCGCAAGGCGTTGGTCAGGAGTTCCGCAACGACGACAATAGCGGGGGCGAGTTGAAGGGCTGTCCGGCGGATGACGTCACTGCCTTCGATGAGTTCGGCGATTGCCTTCTGTTCGGCTGTGCCGCGCTGGTTGTTCGATGTGAGTTTCATGAATATAGCTCGCTTTTTGTTTTTGTTAAGAGTCTGCGCGCGGCAGTGGCAACGGGATCGACGCCGAGAAGCGCGAGACAGTCGCGGGTGGCACATCCTTCAGGTGTCCCGAGATCGTGACCCCGGTAGAAGCAGGGCATACAGGGGAGATTCAGGCGGACTATGAGCGCCTGCTGCCCGGCTTTTTCATCTGCGAAGGGGCCCCATGCCTGGGCGTTCGTCAGGCCGAAGATGGCTACGGTGGGAGTACCAGCGGCGACGGCCAGGTGGACGAGCGCGGAGTCGTTGCCGATGAAGAGATCGACCTGTTCGAGGAGGGCCGCGGTGACTTTGATGCTGCCTCTGCCCGCCATGCTGCGTACAGGCATCTCGGAGTGCATCATGTCTATGATGTGCTGGTGGAGTTCGGCCTCTTCGGGGCCTCCTAACAGGAGCAACTGTCCTCTCACGCTGGAATAGAGGGTATCTGCCAGCTGCGCGAAACGCTCTGGCGCCCAGCGCCGGGCTGTACTGTAGCCACCACTGCCAGGATGCATAGCGATGATGGGATGCCTGATGTTTTGAGGCGTTTCATGTTCGTAGAGCAGTTGCCATGCTTGTCGATGGTCTGCCTCGCTCAGGGGTACCACCAGTCGTTTATCTTTTGTTTTTGCGCCGACGGCCGCTGCCACTGCAAGGTAGTATTCAGCTTCGTGCATGGCCCCAAATCCATTGTCCTTGACACGCACATTGAGGAACCAGCCATGCCCGTTGTCCAGGCCCACGCGCCATTGCGCGCCCGTGGCACGCAACAGCAACTGGTGTTTCAAGCGCCCGAAGGGGAGCGTTAGATGATGGAGCAGGAGTACGGCGTCGTAATGACCATCGCGCAGGTCGCGCCAGAGTGGTTTGAGTCGAAGAAGGTTGTGCGGACGAGTCAAGAACTGCTGTGGATAATCGAAGAGGTATTTGTCGAGCACGATAATGCGATCGATGACCTGCCAGCCATTGAGGATACCCGCGGAGTCTGGGGTAACCAGGAGGTCGATGTGGGCGTGGGGATACGTTTCGCGCAGGGCACGCAGGGCCGGCGTGGCAAGGAGGAGATCGCCGATACCTGCCATTTTGATGACCAGAATGCGTGTGTTTTCCGGAAGGGTTACAGGTTGAGTTTTTTTCATATATTTACATTACTCTTTAATTTTGTCTGGGCGATCTCGAATACTTGAGTTGGTAAGATATTTTTCATGCATTGTGTCGTGAAATAACGGCAGTCTGCTGTTGTGTCCTTTGCGTTGTAGCAAGGACTGCACCAGATGCCACTGCGGAGCACGGTAGCATCGGGGCTGACGGGGCCTCCAAGAGAAGGGTTGGTGGGGCCATAAATGCCGATAATGGGCGTGCCACACGCTACTCCCATGTGCAGCGGGCCGCTATCGCCGCTGATTAAGAGGTCGGCGCGTTGTAGAAGCGCGGCAAGCTGAGTCAGGCTGGTCTTGCCTGCCAGGTTGATGGCCTGTTCATGCATGCGGCGGGTCACCTGCTCGATCTGCGGCATGTCGACGGGAGCGCCAGTCAGGACGACCTGCGAACCTCCCTGGCGAATCAGGTGATCTATTAGCGTGGCCCAGTGGGGAATGGGCCAGCGTTTGGACTGCCCGTTGTTTGAGTTGATGTGGCAGGCTATCAGTGGCTTGTGCGGTTGCAGGCCATGCTCGAGCAGCAATTGCTCGGTTTCCTGGCGCGTCTTTTCATCGACGTAGAGGCGCGGGATGCGATCTTCAGGAGTGAGCGTTGCGCCGGCCGCCAGCGCTAGCGCCAGGCAGTAATCGACTTCGTGTTTGTTGTCCAGGGGTGCCCAGTGGCGCCAGCGACCAGGGATACCGCCGGGTAGGCTGTCGGTCATGAAGCCCGGATAGCCCTCGCGTCCGTAGCCGACGCGCCTGGGGGCGCCACTTAAGACGGCCAGGACAGCGGCCCAGTTGGCGTAGACACTGACTGCCAGGTCGTAGTGGCGGGCACGGAGCCTGCGCCGCAAGCTGATTGCCTCTCGCCAATTTTTAGGCTGCAAGAGCGCTTTGGGGCGCCGCCAGATGTTTGGGTCGTAGGTAATGATCTCGCTGAGATTGGGGTCGTAGCTGGCTACTCTGGCACTGGCGGGCAGCGCCAGCAGGTCGATTTCCGCCTCAGGATAGGTGCGCTTCAATGCGCGCACAACCGTGAGCGAGAGTACCAGGTCACCTATGAGATCGAGGCGAATTACCAGAATGCGGCGCGGATGAAAGGTCGCAGGCGTCAAGGGAGGATAGCGCTTGCCTCGTCTTCCCAGCCAGAGGAAGCCGCCGATGATGCTCATCAGCAGGTAGATGATTTTCCCTACAATGCTCCTACTCGTGTGGATAATGCGCTTGCGGCGCTGCCAGCTGACACTCGGTGCCAGCGGATAACCGTAGTCGTCGACGTTACTCAGTTGTTCTTCTCTATATGACATGCATTTTCCCGGGCTACCATTCTATCTCTATGACGTATGAGAGGGCGAAGTAGCTTCTGTGTTTAGTAGCGTTTTGATGGCGTCCTCCACTTGCTGCTCTGAAACCAGCCGTACACAGGGGTGCGCCGGGAGTTCCTCTGGGCGAAAATCCAGGCGACCACAGGGGATGGTGGGACAGGTCGGGCAGCGATAAGTGGAGGCGATGACCACGTGGCGTTCTGGTGCTCCCCAGGGACCAAAGATGCGCGGGTCGGTCGGCCCAAAAATATGGATGGTTGGCGTACCCTGCGCTACTGCCAGGTGCAGCGGGCCATTATCGACGCCAAGTACGAGCTTTGCGCGCTGTAATAGTGCCGCCATCTGGCCGATGGTCATATCCGTCATCAGCAGCGGCGGTGAGGTTATGCCATGGGCAATCTCCTCCAGCATTGGCCGCTCGCTTTGACTGCCAGTAAGGATGATACGCGCAGGCGCGGGAGTTGTCAACAACCCGGGAATGGCGTTAGCACAGGCGGACCATGCTGCTGTGCGCCAGAGTTTGACCGCTGCTCCTGTTCCTGGATGGATCACCACGATGGGGTCTTCAACTGCGATGTGTGCTTTTTCCAGCCGTTCGTTCACCCAGGCCTGTTCTGCCGGAGTCGGTGCGACCTCCAGTGGGTAGCGCGCTGGTGTGTACAGTTCTTCAAGCGGGGGATTACCTAAAAGTCCTAGTGCGGCGCTGACGAGGCGCAGGTTGGAGACCGTGGCAGGTTCGCGCGACTGGAATGGCAGCGCCCGGCTTAGAAATGGCGTGCCAGGGGCAATGGCATAGCCGACGCGACGCGGGATACGGGCAAGGTAGAGGAGAGCGGCTCCCCACCAGAAATCGGGGCGCAGGTTGATGGCCAGATCATACCGTTCGCGCCGGAGTTGTTGCGCTACATTTCGTAGTAGTATATAAGGAGATAGAGGCTTCTGCGCGGCACGTTGGAATCCTGGAAATGGGCAGAGCAGCAGGCGATCAATGGCTGGATGGCGCGCTACCACCTCGCTCGACCAGGGGCCGACCATCATGGTGATAGAGGCATTGGGTAGGTGTGTTTTGAGCGCGTTGAGGACAGGCGTTGTCAATACGAGGTCACCGAGATGATCAGGACGGATGAGGAGGATACGTGGTGACTGAGGTGCGGGTTGTTGGGCTTGCCGGTCTGCCGATCGCGCTCCTGCTATGCCAAATACACGAATGGCGAACAAAATCAGGGTGCGTAGAATATTTTTCAATCTTTCGTCTATTTCCGTTTGCGTGAACTTAGTGGTGCATTCGCTAAATCCTGGGAAAACCGTAGGTGCCGATTGATCGTGCACACCGCCGATTTATCGGCCCTGGTTCTCCTCCACGCCTTTCCCGAATGCCCCACTTAGGATTCTTCTCTTTTATTGGTTTGTTATTTCCATTATTATAGATAGTAGGCAGGGAGCCGTCAACTTGCATTGAGCAGGCTAGGATCAACATGAAGATCATTCTCAGCAGAAAAGGTTTTGACTCAAGCGCCGGCAGGGTAGCCAGTCCTATTTTCCCGTCGGGCGAAATGTGCTCGTTACCTATACCCGAACCCGCATCCACCGTCACAAACCAGTCGAAGCGCTATGCAGAGATTTCGTTCGGTAACTGCTCTTTGGGGACGGTTGCTGATGATTTGACACAAGGCAAAATCATGGGCGAGAGGATGGCGCATCTAGATCCTGACTTGAACTACGATAGTATTGACCGGCAGGCGAACTGGAAACCCATCTTCGGGCAATCAGGGGCGGCAGAAAGACACCTGCAAAATTGCAATGTACAAGAAGGGGATGTTTTTGTCTTCTATGGATGGTTCAGACAAGTTGAGCAATGCGCCTGCAGGTACCGCTATGTGAGGAGTGCGCCTGACCTGCATGTTATTTTCGGTTGGCTGCAGATCGAGAGGTGCATTGCGGTCGATAAGCGATGGGAAATACCTGCATGGGCCTTGTATCACCCGCACTGTAACCCTAAAAGAACGAATATGAAGTATAGCGATCTTGATTCGATTTATATCGCGACTGACGATTTGAAACTGCCCAATATTGCTATAAATAAGCCTGGAGCGGGAGTGTTTCACCGGTTTGACCCGGCATTGTGTTTGACGGCTCCAGGGAGGTCAAGAAGCTGGTGGCGATTGCCGGGCTGGTTTTATCCAGGGGCTGAGAAAGCCGGGCTGAGCTATCATCGTGACGTGAGTCGCTGGACGCCGGGAGAAGGTCATGTTCTATTACACAGTGCCGGGCGCGGTCAGGAGTTTGTGTTTGATTGCCAGGAATATCCAGAAGCGGTGGATTGGTTGTCGGCTCTTCTTTGCCTGAACAGGGATACATAAGGGAAACTTTTTCTTAACTTTTGGCGTGGTTTTCTCGAAGGCTGCTAAAATCGCTTCTGAAACAAGCAGCGGTCAATTCAAGCGAGCAAAATTTATCGCGGAGTAAGGGGAAATTGACATGTCAGCGAAAGGACGCAGAAACCTTGTCATTGGCCAATCTGGCGGTGCTACCGCCGTTATCAACGCCAGCCTCGTGGGAGCTTTTGAGACGGCAGGAGAAAACGAACACTTTGATGAGATCTATGGAATGCGTTACGGTATCGAAGGCTTGCTCAAAGAGGATCTCATCGATCTCCGGCGTCAACCAGCTTCTTTATGGCCTCGCTTGCGCACTACCCCAGGCGCGGCACTTGGTTCCTGTCGCTATAAGCTGAAGAACGATGATCCAGAGCATATTCTTGCGCTTTTTCAACACTATCAGATTCACGATATGCTCTATCTCGGTGGCAATGACTCAGCGGAAACATCCCATCGCCTGGCGCAAGCGGCTCAAAAGCAAGGGTATGATCTCAGAGTGGTCAGTGTTCCCAAAACCATTGATAATGACCTGCCCTATACTGATCATTGCCCTGGCTATGGTACTGCGGCCCGCTTTATTGCTCTGGCAACAATGCACGCGACAATGAATATGCTCGCTTTGCCAAAGGAGTACCCGATCAAATTCATCGAAACAATGGGACGAGATGCGGGCTGGCTCGTCGCAGCCTCTGCTCTTGGAAAACGTGAGGAGCATGATTCACCGCACCTTCTCCTCTGCCCAGAACATACCTTTAATGAGGATGCGTTCTTAAAACAGGTCGAGACGATTTACCAGCAATTGGGCTATGTGGTGATTGTCTCGGCAGAGGCTCTTCGCGATGAAAATGGCCAGCCTGTTGGCGCTCTTGTAGGAACAGATGCGTTTGGGCACACGATGGTCAGCGGAGTGGCAGAGCGCCTGACAGAAATTGTGAGGAATACATTGCACCTGCGTGCAAGCTTTGATAGACCTGGTGATATCCAGTGGAATGGCATTTCACGTACAGACAGTGACGAGGCGTACATGGTTGGACAAGCAGCTGTACGCGCTTTACTAGAAGGCAAGAGCGATCTCATGGTGACGCTCGTGCGCGAGGAAGGGCCAGCATATCGTTGCACAACCGGCTCAATCGAACTTTCCAAAGTTGCTGACCAGCAGCGCCTACTGCCTGACACGTTCCTGAATGAAAGCAAAACAATGGTTACCAGGAGCTTCTACGATTATGCCCTTCCACTCCTCGGTGACCCACTACCCGACTATCCAAAATTTGAAGGTAACATGCCTCCCGACTCGAAGCTGTTGGCGGCCCGATTGGGGTAGTTAACGCATTTCTGCCTGGTGGCTGGGGGTGAGTTGGAGGACAGCTTGCCAGAGGTCGTCAACTGTAACGGATTGCATGCAGGTGCAGTGAGCGCAGGCTTGCATTTTGCCGAGGAAGAAGCAGGGCTGCCCGGTGGGATGGCGCCAGATGGCGATGTGCCTGGGGTCGTCCAGGGGATAGGGGCCGTATTCCTGTGGACTGGTGGGGCCGAAGATGGCAATGACAGGAATGTCGACTGCCGCCGCCAGGTGCATGGGGCTGCTATCATTGCCGATAAAGAGCGCGCATTGTTCGAGTTGGGCCGCCAGTTCCCCAAGAGTGGTCTTGCCAGTAAGGTTGATGACAGTATCTCCCTGCGCTCCAAGGGCGTCTTGCAGCTGTTGATTGAGAGGGACATCACCCGGGCCGCCAATGAGGAGTAGCTGGGCGCCCAATTCATAGATGAGTTTACGTGCCAGATCCTCGAAGCGATCCAGCGGCCAGCGTTTGGCGGTCAGATCCATGCCTGGATTGCTGCCGCCACCGGTAAACAGGGCTATCCTGAGACGAGAGGGGCGGCTGACGCTTTGCCGTTCCTGCGCTGTTGGTTCGAAACGCATGCGAGGAGCATCAACGGGCAGACCTATCGCACGTGCCAAATCGAGGTATACTTCGGCCTGGTGTTGAAGATGGGTGGGGGAACTGGAGACCGGCACCCGGTCTGTGAGCGAGAAACCGCGACCGAGGCTATCGGGACCAACGCGCCGGGGAATGCCGGAAAGCCACGGCAGAAGTGTCAGCATGGGCGAGCGGTCGAGCACGAAGGCCAGGTCAAAGTGGTGCGCGCGCAAGGTACGCGCTAATTTCCTATAGTCGATAAAGTTATAGCGTCCGGGGATGCCGACGGCGCCGCAATCAATTACTGTATCAACGGCTGGATGGTGTTCTGGTATGACTTTAGACCATGTACCCGCAACGTAGCTGATGCTGGCATCGGGATAGGCATGGCGGATGACTTCCAGCAAAGGAGTTGTCATCACCAGGTCGCCCAGGCAGCAAGGTTTGATGACGACGATTGAGCGCGGGTTTCGCCAGGCACGACCACGAAAAGGGCGTCCAATCAGGTTCAACAGGGCGAAGGGGTAGCGCAAGAGGTAACAGAGTGCTGTAATAATGTGCTGTCGCAGATCACACCTCTTCGTTCCGGGCAGCATCTTCAGACGTATGCTGATGCGGTGATGATGGTGGAGAGGGATCGACTGGATCGACTGGCGCGCGCATTGTCGCTTCATCTGCAGCGTAGCTGTATTCTACGGTTCCCACGCGCATAGTTGGCGCGTGTTGTGAGTTGTTGATGCGCACTGGCGCTCCACAGCTTTGACAGAAGGCGTGATTTGGAAACAGTTCGGCCTGGCAGACCGAGCAGAACTGTTTTGCTGATGAGGAAGAACCAGGGATGCCCTCATTCATTTCGACTGTTTCCATGACGCTGACGGTCAAGGCTTCAACGCCCGGTGGTGGTGGCGGCACGGAGGCTGCGCTGGTGCTATCAAGGTATGATGGATATTCGGGCGGCGGTGCGTATACGGCTGGCTGGCTGCTTTCGCCACCTGTTGCATGGGGCACCGGTCCTCCTGGTCCAGCTGGCGTTTGTGACTGGCTAGCCTGGGCCAGTAGCAGTTGCATCTCAGCGCGCGCCTGGTTCAACTGCTGTTGAAGGTTCATCATTTCCTGGCAGAGCTGGTAGAGTTCACCCTGGGTGAGTTGTCCGGCGACAAACATATCCATGGCTTTGTTGACGATACTGCTCTGTTGTGTGTTTACCTGGCGGGTCAGCCCGTCGATGGTGGAACGCAGGCGCTGTGTTTTTGCGATGCGTGCGGCCTCTTGAGAGGCTTTTTCCAGGCTGCGATGTACAGAATCCCAAAGAGGCATATACTCCTCCTGTTCTTCCCATGACGTTGATAGCGTGTTCTTGTTCAGCATTCTCATTATATCAGAGTACAGGCCGGGAAGTCGAGGCGTTCAAGACAACGCAAGCATGAGCCATCCCGAAATTTCCCGATAGGCTCGCTTCAGCAACAATTCGGGATGGCTCATATTATCGAATTACTTTTTGTCGGCGCCAAGGATGGTATAAACTGTGGTGCCGCAGACTGAGCAAGGTCCCTTCAAAGCAGGTTTCCCATTTTTCGTTGTTACCCTCTGGGGGTCCCTCATCTCGGTTTTCTTTTTACACTTCACGCAATAGTACACATCGGACATGAGAAATAGCCTCCTTACATTACATTAGAAAAGACAGACATCCCCAGGGCTGGGGTGAGTAGCACGCGACAGATATACTTCGTATCCCATGGCTTGCATCTGATGGTGCGCATGAAGAGCACTGGCGAGTTCAGCAAATGGCGCATAGAGCGTTGGACCACTACCAGAGAGTCGCACCACTGCGGCACCAGCGCTGATCAGGTCCTCTCTAGCCCGGGCGACCGCGGGATAGCGTTCCAACACGCTGCGTTCCAGGCCGTTATGCAGGTGTTCCAGGGGTGGATCACTGTTTGCATTCAGGGCTGCTGAAACCGCCTTGCTGTGCGTTCCGTCAGTGTAGTCAGTTGCGGGCAGAGCGCGAAAAACTGCTGCCGTGGATACACTGATGGAGGGTTTGAGTAAGAGTAGCCAGCGCATCGATGCCGGCCAGTAGTGGGCAAGAGGCGTTACGCGCTCGCCCCGGCCCTCACAGAGCGCAAGACCTCCGGTCAAAAAAAACGGGACATCAGAACCCAGTGAGGCCGCCATGCTGAGCAGGTCGGCTGCGGAAAATGGTAGTTGCCACCATTGCCGCAACGCAAGTAAGACAGCGGCGGCATCGCTGCTTCCTCCGCCTAATCCTGCCGCCAAAGGGATACGTTTGTACAGCTCAATACGCACTCCTTGACGCCACCCGAGGCGTTGACGCACCATGTCTACCGCGCGTGCAGCCAGGTTGTCAAGATTGCTCAATGCGGGAATAGTGCAGATCATGTGCACTCGTTGGTCGCTGGTCGCTGTCAGACAGATGGTATCGTGTAGATCAATGGTCTGCATGACCGTTGCCAACTCGTGGTATCCATCTGGCAGCCGACTCAACACATCGAGCGTCAGGTTAACCTTTGCATATGCCCGAACAAAGCATACCTCGCTGGAGATTCGTGCTTGCTGTGCGTGACTCATGCGTGCATTTTGCACAGAAACAGCAGAGTTGTCAAGCTTCACAACCCTTTTGGTTATACTCGTGATTGAGGGCTGGAAATTAGTTGCCGAATAGCCAAAATGACTCTGTTGATGATCAGTTTTTTAATGCCTGTGGTATACTACTTGTACACGCATGAATGTTTCTCTACATTTTCATGTGCTCCACTTCATTCCTATTTTTGGGCAGGTGCTATGGATATTACCATTGCTTATTTTCACCCTCTTCACCATGCAGAAGTTGTAAAACAGGACTTTGACCAGATTCGGGCTGTGGGAGCGGGGAGTATCGTTTACGCCATACATGAACAGGAGGCGCAGCGCTGGCCGCGTGACCTGGAACGCGGGTTGCGCCTGGCACAGGACACAGGCCTGAAGGTGTACCTGAGTCTTGGACGCTATGGTAACTTGTTTGCTGGTCCAGCGCTTATGCCGAGCTGGTATACTTTTCACCATCCAGACACGCGGGTCATGGATCGCCATGGGCGCTACCACGATGTCTCCTGTTTCAATCATGAATCTTTTCGCAGCTGGCTCTTCAACGAGATCGAACAGTACCTGCGAAAATTTCCGATCAATGGCATACTGATCGATGAGCCACGTGGGCCAGATGTGACCTGCTTTTGCTCGGTGTGTCGTGCGCTCTGCCCGGATGTTACTGACCTGCAGCGGTTTCGCATGCGTTCGATGGTCGATTTTTTGGGGGAGTTGTGCGGCTGTGTCAAGCGAGTAGACCCCCATGCCAAAACGGCGATTGCGCTGCTCCCCCAGGATCTGGGGCAGGTTGATGAACTGGCTGCTCTGCCACACCTGGATACTGTTGGCGGTCATCTCTTCTGGCAGTTACTGCATGAAGATGTCTCAGTAGTGGAGAAATGGGGGCGCAGTATCGTCGAGGGTGCGCGCCAGTATGGGAAACGCAGCCAGCTCTGGTTGCAGAACTTTAACCTGGTTGGTGGCGAGGAGCAGGCATTAGAGAGCGCTTTCAAGCAAATAGTCGGCCTTGAACCAGATGAGGTAGCGGGTTATTATTATTGGCGAAACAATGAAGATCCCTGGTGTGTCTGGCAGACGACGCGCAGGCTGTTGCGGAGCATACCCAGGCGCCAGTTATTCTGGCACAAGATGGTATCTTCAAGTTAGCAGGGAGGGAAGTGACTTTTTTTCGATCTCGTATGGTCGATTAAAAAGGCCTTCATCTCTTGTCGCTTTTGATTGGTGGAAAGAGGTCCTCAATCGACCAGTTGCCGATGTATTTGACCAGGCGAGCACCGTGGTTGAACAGGATAGCACTCACATCACCAATGTGCTCACGTTGTGGCACATAGACAATAATGATATGAGACCCCTCACGCGCCGCTGCTAAGTACAGTTCACTTAAGGAACCCTCATCTGACGTGACTTGTAACCGATGAATCATCCGCCAAAAAAGTCCATCCTTCCGCGAGCGCTCCTGCAAAGCTAAGGGGAAATTTTGACTGGGGATGAGCGCAATATCTTCCACATGATACCCGGCATCCACAAGTGCCTGGACGGCCTGTTCACCCTCCTGCAATGAGTCGAGCATCCCCACCACATGCTTCCTGGGAACGGATAGTGTTGAACTAACATGCTGAAAAGTCGTGTTTTTTGTCATGAATGGACTCCTTCTCTGTGCTCAACGAGATCCCACACTGTGGTGGGCGCCTCAGCGATCCTTCCACCACCAATTGCACCTCGTCCTCTCTGATGCTAGTATGACGAGGAAGCGTCACGAGCATCGTCATGGGTGCTGAACAACAAGAAACTCGGGAACTGGTAACGAGTACAGATGGAACATGGCTCTTTCTTGTGCTCTGGTGAAGCGAAGAACGCCAGATGCGGTCAGGTGAGAGGAGAAAAACAAAGGGATGCGACCACGGAACGGTCGCATCCCTTTGTTTTTCTCTTTATACAAAACTGACTACGATTTGATCGATGTTTGCTTGCTGTCTTTATCTTCCTGGTGAATCTTCTCGAGCAATTCACGCAGGTCGTTGATACGCGGCTTTGTCTTGTTGTCGATCTCTTTGGCTGAAAGCAGGATGGCCTGTACGCCTATGGTCATCAGTGTATAGGCATCAGACTCGCTGAGATCGTTAGTGACACTCAAGAGAGCAGGATAGCGCACAGCCTCGCGCACGGCGCGATATTGCAGTATATCCTCAATGGACAATTTGCTGATGTTCTTTGGGAAACCAAAATCTAATTGTACCGCGGTGATATTATCGAACGCCGTCAGGTTGCGGATGAAGATGGGGTAGAGTTCTCCTTCGCGCATTGGGACGGTAACGACCAGGTCGAGATCCTTGACATGCTGTGCCAGGAGACTGGCCGGTGCGTCTAAGGGGAGCACGATGTAGGCAATACCCTGTTCTTTGATCTGTTCCAGCCTTTCGCGTGTCAGTGTATCCCAACCGCCGGTGATGCGTAGACCAGTGACGGCCTTCTCGTTACTGGCCTGGGCAGCCTCAGTGACGCTTTTCAGTGTTTCAGGCCAGGAAGTATCCTTCCCATCCCAGGTGAAGAGCAGACCGTCGGCCCCAGCTTTGAGCGCGGCCTCGGCGTTGCTGACATCGGCTGTTGCCAGTTCGATGACGATAGCTGCGGCTCTCGGCTTTGTCTCTTGCCTGTTTTTCCCTAAAAAGCCCATTCCGCTGCCACCCTGCGCTCGACGTGCTTGCGCGAACATGTCTAGCAGTTTACTCATATTCTTTTGTAACTCCTTATTGTTTTACATCACGTTTGCTTCCTTCGTGGAGAGAGTGCGTGATGTATGACATCTATTGTTATATCTGCAAGGCAGAATTTAGTTTATTATACAACAAACTCCACAGCTCTGGGGAATACCTCTCGGTCCCTTCGGCATGGAGTGCGTACTCTGTCGAGTCAAGACAAGCCACCAAGACGGCCATCGGCTGAAATGGTGGAGCTGTGTCAGCTACGGCTTCCACGAACAAACTACCCTCTAAAAGCTGATGTGTCCACTTAAGACACTGTTTATAAGCGAGAAAGCATTTTATCATACTCGGCATGGGAACCGATCCAGAACCAGAGGAGGCAGTCTGGCTGACGAATGGCAAGGGCACGATAGTGAAGGCCTACGCGTACTGAATAGACAGGACCACGAGGACTGACTTGCTTAAAAGACAGGCTCGGATGTGAGGGGTTAGCTCGAAAGAGCCGATAGGCTTCATTAGCCTGTCTTTGCACCGACTCTGGCAATTCGGCGAAAAGGGCGTGAAATTGTTTCGTGCGCTTCGACTTCACGAGAGAAAGCTCTCGCCAGTAATTTCCTCTGTTTCCCCGGCTGCATCCTCTGCAAGTGCTTCAGCTATCAGGTTTTCAAGAACACGCTCAGATCTGGGATCGTGAAAGAGGGCTTGCCAGCGCTTTTCCGAGGCTAGTTCCTGTCGTATAATCTCAACAATGTGTCTTTGCTCGTCCTCAGGAAGCTGTGCTACTTCCTTAAAGGCTTCTTCCAGTGATTCAAACATGGCTTTCTCTCACTCTTAAAGATATGACAATCCATCTGTTCCCATTCCTGCGCTTGTCAATAGTGTATCACTATCCCGGAATGAGGGCAACGTCTGCCACGAGTATCATAGACATGTGGAGATCAGGCTTGTCATCCTGAGCGCGAGCTTTGGATCTCGCTCGACTGACGGAGAGATCCTTCGCGGCGCTCAGGATGACAGGCCGGACCCCTCTCAAGCCCGCTCACGGGAAGCCTTCTCTCCAAATATCTACAACTATCACTCCTATCTTGCTTGCCGCATCGCGTACAATCGCATATAATGGGACACATTATAAGCAATAAATTTGGTGGCCGACTTATCTTAATCGGCTAGTAGAGGCAGGGGAGTGTACAATGTTGCAAGAAGCTGTGGACGAATATTTAGTCGCACTTTCGACTTCCTCGAATGAGGATGAACGTGGGCGAATCAATCACAATACGACAGCAGCCTATCGCAATGATCTGACGCAGTTCTGTGCGTATTTGAAGCAACATGGAGTAGAGAACTGGCCGCAGGTCACCAGCGAGCAATTAGCTGGCTATCTTTTAGAGATGCGCGAGGCCCAGGCGTATCGTCCAACTACCATTGCACGTAAAATTGCAGCCATAAAAGCGTTTTTTCGTTATCTGCGTAGCCAGGAATATATCGCCTCTGACCCTGTCGAGAAGTTAGAGTCGCCACGTGTGCCGAAAGAGCTGCCTAATGTGTTGAGCGCTGAGCAGATCAGCAGCCTTTTTCAGCGGGTGGATGTCTCGACTCCCAGTGGCCAACGAGACCTGGCGATGTTGTATATGTTATCCACGACGGGGATGCGTGTCAGCGAGCTTGTCTCGTTGAACATAGCCGATTTTGATGTCAACCAGGCGACAGTCGTCTGCCCTGGGCGCAGCGGACGAAGTAAGCGCGAACGCGTCCTTCCATTGCCGCCGCTGGCAGTGGAGGCGATCAAGCGCTACGGAGAGCAGGCCCGGCCTCACCTCGTGGGGCGACATCCTGAGCAAGAGTCTCTATTTTTAAATCATCACGGCGAACGATTGACACGGCAGGGTTTCTGGCTGATTATCAAAGGGTATGCTCGACAGGCCGGGATCACGAATATTACCCCCCATATGCTGCGCCATTCCTTCGCGATGATGAAGCTGAATGATGGTATGGAACTGCGTTCGGTGCAAGAACTGCTGGGACATGCGCATATTGCTACAACGCAGGTCTATAGCCAGCTTGTGCGATCAAAGACAACGAGCCCGATTACGTAGGCAGTAGCGATGTGATTGAGAATTACGTCCATAAGAGGTATCCTGGGTAAGAAGAAAACAATTGGGAGGCTCTTGCATGGAATTATATGACCAGGTTTTGGAGGCGGTTCAGACAATTCAAACAAGGACGTCTCTGAAGCCGGAGGTGGGCGTGATACTTGGCTCCGGGCTAGGGGATCTCGCTACTGAAATTGCCGAGCCTGCTATCGTGCCTTACGCGGATATCCCTCACTTTGCCCGTTCCACCGTTAAAGGACACGCGGGCCGCCTGATCATTGGCCTGCTTGAAAATGTGCCCGTGGTAGCTATGCAAGGTCGTTTCCACCTGTACGAGGGGTATCCTCTGCAGGTGTTGACGCTGCCTGTGCGTGTGATGCGACAACTTGGCGCACATACCCTCATCGTCACCAATGCTGCCGGTGGGGTGAATCCCGCCTATCGTCCAGGTGATTTTATGCTCATACGCGACCATATCAACATGCCTGGTCTCGCGGGGGCCAATCCTTTATTGGGGCCGAATGATGAGCGTTTCGGTGGACGCTTTCCTCCGCTGGCTCATGCCTACGACGCGCAACTGCGCGCTCTTGCCCATTCTATTGCTGCTTCCTCGCCGGAGATTATGCTTCACGAGGGTATCTATACGATGGTTGGGGGCCCGAACTATGAGACGGGGGCGGAATTGAGATTCCTGCGCGCTGTTGGTACCGATGCGGTTGGTATGTCCACTGTGCCAGAGGTGATCGTGGCGCGCCATGCAGGGATGAAGGTGCTAGGATTGAGCCTGATTACCAATACAGCCACAGGCAATGAGACAGGCGAGGTCAATCATGCAGAGGTGCTGGCGGCGGCAGACGCTGTGCGGCCAAGATTCGCTGCACTGGTGCGCGGTATTGTACGAGAGATACCTCGACTTATTGCGACTTCATAACGTTGATCTGCACCCAGCTCCAGTTGTAGTGAATTCCGTTCCAATCGGTAAGTGCCACCAGGAAATAGGTGCCAGGAGCAGTTGACGAAGTCACTTTATAGTTCCAGGTCGCTCGTCCTTTGGCGTTACACATTTGTGTCTGAGGCGTTGTAGTATCGAAGAAGTCGAGTGAACCGGATTCTTCCTTGGGGAATGGCGATGAGAGGGTATCGGCTGCCTTGAGCCTGTCGGTTGGCATGTTCTTGTTGACGTTTCCATCTTTGGTAAGCCAGATTTTACAGGTAATGCCGGAGGCATGAACAGGGTTGCCCACTGCCTTTCCATTGGATTGATCCGTAACCTGTACAGAAATGGTATACGTGTGGGTGTCGTCTGCCGCCACTATGTCACTGGTTAAATCTATCTTGGGAAACCCTAACGATATTGGATGTTCTAAGTGTGGGGTAGGTGTCGGCGTCATGTTCCGGCTCGTTATCGGTGGGGTTGCCCCTGCGATCTGGTTCGTTGTTTGTGGATGCGATCCAGGGCGTGTGAAGGTTCCTACGGCAAAACCACTGATCAGTCCAGCAAAGGCGAAGAGGAGCATAGCAAAAATGGCAATCGTACGTGATTGTGAACTCAAGTTGTTTGTCTGTCGCTGCTCTGATAGTGTTTGCATGTTGTATGATTGCTCTCTTCTAGTGTGTAAAAAGGGGAATATTCCGGGATGGACATATCCCGATCTCCTGGCAAAGGGCCTTGCCGACTGTAATCCTGATTTCCCAATGCCATGATGGCATTTTTGTTTTTAATTATCATATCATACCCTTGAAGAGTTTCTCTCTAATTAAACGAGGGATGGCCCAAATTGGTGGTTGTATCGGGTGTGTTGTAAATGGGATGAAGATAAGGAAAGGAAAGGACGCCTCATGAATAGCCAGCTTACTCCCGGTCTAAACGACATTTTCGCGTACATTGATGAACATGCTGTGATGTTTTTGCAACGACTGATAGAGTATCTGCGTCGTCCAAGTATTAGCGCCTATGGTGAGGGAATTGGTGAGGTGGCGGACTATATTGCAGGAGTGATGCGCCAGATGGGCCTGGCGGTTCGCGTCATGCCTACCGACGGCTGGCCCATGGTTTTCGGCGAATATCACGCCCGGCCCGCTGCGCCGACCGTGTTACTCTACGGGCACTATGATGTCCAGCCGCCTGATCCATTGGAAGAATGGGTTTCTCCGCCTTTTGAGCCTGCAATCCGCGATGGTCGCCTCTACGCGCGCGGCGTGGGTGACAACAAGGGCCAGCACTTCGCCCAGTTGTTGGCCCTGGAGTCCCTGCTGGCCTGCGGCGGCACGCTGCCCTGCAATGTCAAAGTGCTGCTTGAGGGCGAGGAGGAGGTGGGCAGCCCGCATATGCCCGCTTTCATAGGCGCGCACCGCGATGAACTGCAGTCCGACCTGGTGATCGTCAGTGACGGACCGGTGCACGAGAATGGGCAGTCGACCATCAGCTTTGGTGTACGCGGTGTGCTTGATCTCGAATTGCGCGCGTGGGGCGCCAATCGGGACCTCCATTCGGGTCACTGGGGAGGTATTGTGCCAGACCCACTCTGGACGCTAGTTCACCTGCTCGCCACAATGAAAAACGAGCGCGGGGAGATCACGATCGACGGCTTCTATGAAAATGTGGAGCCACTGAGCGAGTTGGAGCGCCAGGCGCTGGCAAGGCTGCCTATCGACGTGGATGAGGTCAAACGATCGCTTGGCCTGCGGCGCCTCGATGAGCCGAAGGAACGTGGCTATTTTGAACGGCTGGCGGCATGGCCGACGCTGACCATCAATGGCATCCATGGCGGCTATGGTGGTCCCGGCTCCAAAACTGTCCTGCCTCATGAGGCCGTTGCCAAGTGCGATATCCGCCTGGTCGAGGCCCAGACCGCCGAGGAGACCCTGGCAAAAGTGATAGCCCACGTCCAGCGCCATGCACCGGAGGTCAGCGTCATAAGCTATGGGGGCATGGACCCCTCGAAAACCCCGCTGGACTCGCCCTTTACCGAGCCACTACGACAGGCCATTATCGCCGCCCAGGGCGCTGAGCCGCTCCTCGTTCCTGCCAAGGGGGCCAGCCTGCCCAACTATGTCTTCACGAAAACGCTGGGCATCCCGGCCTTTGGCGTTCCCTACGCCAACGCTGACGAGTCCAACCACGCTCCAAATGAGAATATGGAGGTTGCACGCTTCTTTATGGGCATCAAAACGGGCGTGGCTATGCTCTCCTACCTGGGTGCGCTGCCAAACACCGGCATGGGCGAGGAGCAGAAAGTGAGCGAGGATGGAAAGTAGGATGCGTCGACTCAACTATGTTATAATGCCATAAGCTGCGGCTCTCTGCCCATGCCTACCCGCGCGAGATCGAGTTTGTCAGCGCGCTCCCCAAGACGCCGAGTGGGAAGATCCAGCGCTTTATCCTGCGCCAGCAGAAAGCAGAGAGGGTAAAGTAATTTCTTCAGTCACGTTTTCTTGCCTGCTGACGTAATAACAAGAGAGATGCTGAAGAAAATAGACAAGCTGAGAGAAGGAGCGCGAGAGACAAGCTATGCCAAGCAATATTGTTGCCTACGAGTGGCCTTTGAATGGTACCTCTCACATCGCCTATGAAACCGGTGACAATCACATACATGAGATGGTCATTGGACAGAAAGGGAGGTGGATCGATGACGACATTACGCGCGTTGCAGGTGGTCCTAAGTTAGAAGATGCCATACTGGCAGGCTCTAGCTGGCCGGATGGCCAGACGCAACAGATAGCGTATGCCAGCGCAATGGATGCGAATGGCCATATTTACGAACTGGTCAGGTACCAGGATCGTCCCTGGAGTTTCGAGGATATCATGAGGCAACCCATCGGGGCTGCTCCTGCTGATGGCTTTTCCCTGGTCAGTTATTCTTTCAGGGCCGCCGGAACCAAACACATTGTTTATAGCGGTCGCGATGGGCATCTGCACGAACTAAGCGCGGGAGTAACCGGAATGTGGAAATATACCGACCTCACCCAACTGGTGGGCGCCCCCCTTGCCGAGAACGAACTGCTGGCCGCTTATGATTGGAAAGCTGGCAAAACAAAGCAGGTGGTATATGTGAGTGGAGATGGACACATACATGAACTCATGTGCGGCATGGATGATACATGGAGGCATACTGACCTGATGGACGCGACAGATGCATCCCCGGCAGGGAATACTGCCCTGGCTGCCTATGCCTGGGAGACTGGTGGTACAAAGCAGGTCGTCTATACAGGCACCGATGGGGATGTCTATGAGCTGGTATGCGACCAGGATGGCGCCTGGACATTCGCTGATTTGACGAGTCTGACGTCGGCGCCCCTGGCAGCTGGCTCCGCCCTGACTGGTTTTGCCTGGGAGACTGATAGGGCCAAACAGGTTGTGTACGTAGACAGTAATTTCCATGTGAACGAATTGCGGATGCCGTTACAACCAGGTGCGTGGGAACACACGGATCTGACGCAGCTCATGAGACTGCCTGAAGCCAGTGAGGATGTAATTATCGCTCACGAGTGGACTCCTCAGTTTGCGAAGCATGTTGTCTTTCTTGACACTGCCGAGAACCCGCACATTCATTCGTTGATGCTGAAACATGGAGGACGATGGCAGCATACGGATGTGACTGATGAAACCGGCGCTCCGTCGATTGTATAGGGGTTGCCCCATAAGCGTCAAGTTCGCGTCCTTAGGGGTCGCCCTGATCATGTGACGGCACATCAATCCTTGGGTTCAGATGGATTACGTTTCCGCTTTGCCATCCGGGCGTCTCTCTGTTCGAGTGAGATAGGCGAGGAAAAGGTGTCCCTGTAGCCAGACCTGGTCTCACGCGGATAGCTATTGTCATCGGGATGGATGCCGTAGTATCCTCGTGGGGAGGATGATTCCAGCTGCTCTCGCATCTGTTCAAACGTGACGGCATCGATCTCTCCAGCGGCGTAGCGCCGGCGCAGTATCTCTAACGCGGAGGGATTTTCCGCTTCCATGCCAAAATTGCCTGCGAACATGGGCATAAGATATGGGATGATCCACCTCAGCAATAGCCAGGCAAGCCATATGAACAAAGCTACCCAGATCAAGGTGCTTAACGCTGATAGAAGCGTTCCAGGCCACAAGACATACTCATGGCCCCATGGATGCCCGTATCCATGACCCCACGGATGCCCGTATCCATGACCCCACGGATGCCCATAGCCATAAGCCCACGGGTGCTCAAACCTGTGCCTCATGATGTTCTCCTTCTTTCATTTCACACGAGCAACTTCTACTGTTCGCGGGAGCAAGCAACCACCAGCAGAAAAGCGACCCCACCAGGTCATTGTATCACTTCCAGTGGCAATCCTGTGAATGGTTACGAGGGCATAGATGCCTAGCGTCAGGAGACGCCGGACCCGCTGACGGGTGCCTGGGAAGAGTTGCTAGACCCGCTGGTGGAACCCTGCGAAGAATTGTTGGACCCGTCGGTGGATCCCTGTGAAGAGTTACTTGATCCAAAGTTGTTTCCTCCTTGTTGGTCAAAAAAGCCATTAGAAGACGAGGGTGTCGCCGTCGCCTGAGAAGACTTTGAAGATGACTGGTTGGTGTGGCTGGCTGTAGTACCGACCTGGTGCAAGGCTACAAGTCCGCTAAGCGTGCCGAAGCACACGATAGATGCAATGGTGATCCATTTCTTCAACGTGCGGGCGAGAGCCAGGGCGCGGGCCTTCGGCATACGTTCCGGTGATCTGGGCTTTGGCCCACGGGCCACTCCAGGCGGACTGGGAGCAATGAATTGCGCCCCTACAGGCTGCTGGGTGGTGCGTGGTGTAAAATATCTGCCGTCATAGCGCTGATTCTGTTGTGGTACCCACGGAACTGTTCTGTCATATTCGTATGGGTTCGTTTCCATCAATCTTCTCTTTCTGGAGTGATTTCATATCTATGTACCTAAGCATAGAGCGTGAGTATTGATTTTCTATTGGAAAAACATGAGAATTTTCCAATGTTAGGCTCCGGTCGCCGCTAAAAATAGATAGAGTGCCAATGGTGCGACACCAGCATAACTTGACCGTAAGTACTCAACAAAGGTATAGTTGGCGGTAAGTTCGTTGTTGTAGTATGCTTGAAGCGTTTTCGCGAGGGAAAATTGTAGAGCTATTGCCTTTTAACTATCCTCGCATGGAATCAGGGAGGAGCAAGAGATGCAAAGAAAACGACACGGGGTGAAGGTCCTGGCTGCGTTACGCAAACCGCGCCGGCACCCCATCATACGAATCCTGCTGGTACTGACCGGCCTGATGGTCCTCCTGCAAGCGGCCATTATCTTTGTCCTCCAGGTTATCACCGAGCAGCGCAAGCGACACCGGCAAGAGGGAAGCTTTCCCCATCCATCTCTCGACGAAGTGCAGGTGGGGGACAATCGCCTGCTCGTCTACGATTATGGGCGTGATCTCTACGATGCTATGCTTGCGGCGATTGATGCAGCACAGGAGAGTGTGTATCTCGAAACCTATATATGGAAAGAGGACGAGGTCGGTCAGGCCTTCAAGGAGGCCCTGGCACGCAAAGCCGCGCAGGGGGTGGAGGTCTATGTGGTCTTCGATAGCTTCGGCAATCTGGTCGTGCCCCACGCCTTCAAGGTCTTCCCGCCGGCGATGCATGTCCTCTCCTACCAGGCTGTGCGCCGCCCCTTGGACCTGCTTGACCTGCGGCGCTACGCGCTGGACCATCGCAAGTTGCTCGTCGTGGATGGTGCGACCAGCTTCATCGGGGGCTATAACCTGGGCAGTCCGTATGCGACCACCTGGCGCGACACGCACCTGCGCATAGCTGGACCCGCCGCAGCAGATCTGGCCCAATCGTTCATCGACTTCTGGAACCGGCATGTCACCGGGCAGGCACCGATCACCCGGCATTATCCTCGTCGCTTCGATTCACACATCAACTTTCTGAGCACGGATGCTCAGCGTCTCACGTTCCCGATTCGCGATATGTACATCGCAGCGATTGATCGCGCCGAACACGCTATCCGGCTCACCAACGCCTATTTTGTGCCTGATGGTTCACTGTTCGATGCACTTAAGGAGGCAGCCAGGCGCGGCGTGGAGGTACAGATACTGGTGCCCTGGGTCTCCAATCATGTGGTCGTTGACTGGCTCGCACGAGGCTATTTTACGGAATGCTTGCAGGCGGGCATTCGCGTTTTTGGTTACCGCAATATGCTCCACGCGAAAACATGTACCATAGATGGAGCCTGGTCAACCATCGGGACGGCGAACCTGGATCGCCTCAGTTCCGTTGGCAACTACGAGATCAACGCAGAGGTATACAGCGAAGAGTTGGCCCGACAAATGGAAGAGCTGTTCAGCTGCGACGTCACGAATGCCATGGAATTGACGCGCGAGCAGTGGATGAGCCGTCCATGGTACAGCAAGTTGAGCGAACGTATTCTATCTCCTTTGCGCATGATGATGTGATCAGCGTTCCATGAGGATATTCTCATACAGTTCTCATTAAATTTCAATGAAAGGATGTTATGCTCTAGCGTAGCAGAACGGGACATTTGTGATGTAAAGGTGCACTTGTATGATTGCAACTGGGGCGAGAGGAGCAATGTTCATGACAGAAATGACAGATGCTGCCCTTCGACAGCAGATAGCACAATGGACAAGAAAAGCGCTGGGGAAACTGGTGGAGGATGAAGCATTAGCAGCACCAATCGTTATGCGGTATAGTAGAGGAAGAGAGACTGACCGAAGACCGGGTGGTACCCAGGTGAGTAAAAAGGAATGGTGTAATGCATATTCTTGTGGTAGAAGACGAGCAGAGGCTGGCGTATTTATTGCGTCGCGTCCTGCTGGAAGAGCGCCACACCGTCGATCTTGCGCACGACGGGCATAGTGGTCTTGATCTTGCCTTGAGTGACACCTATGATGTGGTGGTCCTTGATGTGATGTTGCCTGGACTTGACGGACTCGAGGTCTGCCGCCAGATGCGCGCCGAACATATTATGTCGCCGGTGCTGATGCTCACTGCGCGAGGTGCAGTTGAAGACCGTGTGACGGGTCTCAATGTGGGGGCCGATGACTACCTGACCAAGCCCTTCGCTATGGAGGAACTACTGGCGCGCATCAACGCCTTACTCCGCCGCCGCGATCGTCGTTTTGATGAGACCCTCCAGCTTTGTGTGGGCGATCTGACGCTTGACCTGGTGCGGCACGAAGCCCGGCGTGCCGGGCGCGTCATCGAGTTGACGGCCAAAGAGTTTGCCTTGTTGGAGTATTTGATGCGCCATCCCGGCCGGGTGCTCACGCGCACGCAAATCGTTGACGCGGTCTGGCGCTATGACCTGGAGGCACTCTCGAATGTGGTGGATATCTACATTCACTATCTGCGTGACAAGATCGACCAGGGCTTCTCGCGCCCATTAATTAAGACGGTGCGCGGCGTGGGCTACAAGATAGAAGCATAGAGCAGCAACAGAGGAGCAGCAGCATGTACAGGAGCAGATTCGCCTGGTGGCCCCTGCATCGTAGGAGGGGTCGCCTGGCACAAGAGCCAGGAGCCGCCATGTTTCAGGGGCTTCGCGTCAGCTTAACGCTCTGGTACTGTGTAGTATTGGGCGCGGCGCTGGTGCTGTTTGGCGTGGCCCTCTACTTTGGAGTCCAATACTCCCTGCTGACTCCCATTGAGAACGATGCTGCCGGACATGCCCGCGCGCACGTGGGGCAATGGCTAAGTGAATCGCCCTTCCGTGGCGCCTGCCCGTTACTTGCGCCATACGCCCCTCCAGGTCAATTTGGTGCGCCTTCTGGTCAGCCTTTTACCATGAACGAGATAGTCGTTTGTTTCGATCAGAATGGCTCTCTGCCATCATACGAAAATACTACAGGACTTCCGTCTGCGTTTCTCAACAATAACCTCGTGAAGTCGGCCTTATCGACGGGCCAGCCCGCTACCGATATTGTCAATGGAGGCACTCGTGGATCGATTTACCGCTATGCGCAGGTGGTTCCAAACCCAAAGGGGAGTGGATATGTGGGCGTAGTACTGATTGGCGAATCGATTCAGGCGCAGCAAAACGCACTATCGCTGCTGCTCAATCTCTTGCTCGCTATTGGGGGAGTGGCACTGCTCGGTGCGGGATTGGGTGGGCTGTTCCTGGCGAATCGCGCGCTGGCACCGGCACGACTGGCGTGGTCAAACCAGCAGCGGTTCATTGCGGACGCCGCGCACGAGTTGCGCACGCCGCTGACGCTGCTGCGTGCTGATGCCGAGGTGCTGCTGCGCAGTCGTGAACAGCTGGCAGCAGAAGATGCGGCGCTATTAGAGGATATCGTTGCGGAAGCGAACCATATGGGGACGCTGGCGTCCAACTTGCTGACGCTTGCCCGCCTGGACAACAGTTCTTCGCACCAGGAGCACGAGGTGGTGGACCTCGAGGATGTAGCACACGCGGGAGCGCGTCGCATACAGGCCCTGGCAGAGCAGAGAGAGATCAGCGTTCAGGTAGAATCCAACGAAACAGCATTGGTGATTGGCGATCCGACACTGCTCGAACAAGCGGTACTCGCGCTGCTCGACAATGCCATCAAATATAATCGCCATGGCGGTCATGTCACGGTGCGCACGGCTGCGAAACAGGGGCAGGCGTTCCTGGAGGTCAGCGACACGGGGATCGGCATTGCTGCTGAGGATCTGCCACATTTGGGCGAACGCTTCTATCGAGTGGACAAGGCCCGCTCCCGTGAGGCAGGAGGTACGGGCCTGGGACTCTCCATTGTGCGGAGCATTGCCGTAGCTCATGGCGGCACGCTGAGCGTGACCAGCACGCCCGATCAGGGGACGACCGCCACCCTTACGCTGCCCCTGGTACATGGGAGTTTGACCGACCTCCCTGACGATGCAGCGGGAAACGTTTCTTCTCTGCTAGAAAAGTGAGTCCACATCGTGGAGTTCTCGCTAGAGACAATCGTCGAGTGGTTGTGCCTGGTTGAGTTGGTCGGAAGTTATGATAGCTTCTCTCAGATTCGCTCCACACAGATCTGATCTACTCAGATTGGCGTGTGTAAGTAGAGCGCCCCGGAGGCTCGCGTCACGAAGAGCAGCATCGCTGAGATTAGCTGAGCTCAAGTCTGCGTAACTCAAGTCTGCTCGCGCCAGGTTCGCGTCGCTGAGGTTTGCTCCCATCAGGTAAGCTCCGCTTAAATTGGCTTCCCAGAGATCCGCTTCGCTTAGATCTGCACCGCTCAAATCCGCGCGGAAGAGATTAATTCCACCAAGATTCGCTTCACTTAAATCCGCTCCACTCAGGTCAATAGCTTCATCAGGATGCTCAAGCCTGAACAGATTCCATTTATCAACAGGTTGCAGTTTAATGAATTCGAGAGTTTGCTGATTTGCCATTGTGCGCGGCTCCTTTCGTTTCAAGGGCGACCGCAAGGGTCGCCCCTACTATACACCTATACACCGGATCGGCTTGGCAAGCCCATGTATAGTAGGGGCGACCCTTGCGGTCGCCCTTGCTCCTTGTTCCAGCGAGGTCTTCTTTAGATTCACGGTACAAAGTATACGGCGTAGCTGGTGCAGCGTCAAGTATTTATAAGCTTGCTATGAAGCAAAAATATATTTTCTTTAAAAAAGATGGTATGTGAGCATTTTATGCCCTTCTAAAACGTGTCTTGAATTCGCAAAAGTGTTTATAGGGAAATAAAAAAAAGAGACCGGTCGCTGTTCTGGGGGAAACACGACCGGCGGACCCAGATTAGGGGTGTGTGGGGGAAGTCCTGGGTACTGTACACCTTCCACTGCGAACAACCTGGATGGCTCAATGGAACTGGATACTTTTTCAATCCACGAGACATTGAGCCATCCAGCTCTTCACAGCTTCTTGCATAATCTCTATCGAAGTAAACGTGTCGTTCTCGCTATTTTTGGGCAGAATTGTGATCAATTTGTAGTTTTCAAATTGTGGCTATGAATGTGTATGGTTGTTATGATATGATAGACACGAAAGGTTTGAATGTTCGCAGTTTTACGATCTGGAAAGGAGCCTGTGGTATGGGATTTCATATGTTGGATTTGATACCTGTGCTTCTGATTGCACTGGCTATTATGGGTCCCAAGGCTCTACAATCCATGTCGCGCAATTTGGGGAAGGGTATAGGCCAGGCCAAAGAAGTGAAAGACCAGCTCCTCTCTGAACTTCCTGTTGAAGAAATCAGCAAGGTGGCTCACCAGATCCCTACGAGTCCTCAACAAGCTATCCAAAAAATCCTCCCTCCATCAGAGAAAGAGCCAGAAACCAAAGAGAAATAGCTTTTATGCCAGCATTTGCTGGTACACTTTGTAGGTCTGGCGGGCGATTTGTTCCTGTGTGTAGTTTTCGAGCACGCGCTGGCGCCCTTTTGCTGCTAGCTGCGCGTAGAGCTCAGGGTCGTCAAGCAGTTGGCGGATGCAAGCGACCAGCTCCTGCACATTGCCCTCCTCGAAGACAAGACCAGCGTCACCGATGACGTGGGGGATCTCGCCAGAGCTGGAGCCAATGACCGGTGTCTCGCAGGCCATGGCTTCGGGGAGCACACGGCCGAATTGCTCTATCCAGTTGGGACGAGTCACCGAGGGCAACACCAGGGCATCCAACTGCTGCATCTCTCTGGGGATCTCGTAAGTTGGCAGACCTCCCTTGAGGATGACGCGCTCCACAACACCAAGGCGTTGCGCCTGTTGCACAAGGTGCTCTTTCATGGGGCCGTTGCCGATAAAGACCAGGCGGCAGTAATGCGGCAGCTCGGGCAGGGCTGCTACCAGCAGATCAAGCCCTTTGTTGTCTTTGAGACGTCCAACGAAGCCAAGCGTAAAGGGGTCGCCGGGTGCGCGCGGTTGGCGTGGCTCGCTACGCTGGTAGATATCGGTGTCAAAACCGAACTGTGGGATGATGGAGATTGGCCCGGTATAGCCCTTGCGCCTCAAGACTTCTGCCGCGTCGCGATTGCCGGCAAGGGCGGCAGCTGCGTGACGATAGTTGTAGAGTTCCAGGTAGCGAAATGGCGGTGGGTAGTTGCGGTAGAGGTTTTGCCAGGTGAAGAAAAGCGCTTTTGCCTTCTGTTTGTTGGCGAGTCGCATGGCATGGAACGTGGCGAAATTATAGGGTTCTTCGTCGATATGAACGACCTCTGGACGGACATCGCCCATGATTTTGCCCAGGAGCGGGTAGTAGTGCAGGTGAAAGTTGCCGTTGAGTCGCATGGGGGTGACAATCATCTGGTAGCCGCTGGTGTAAAGGCGTTCAAGAACTTGCTTGCTGCCGTCGTCGCTTTGCCAGTAAGGAGGAGTGATGAGGGTCAATTCGACGCCGGGGCATTTGGCGAGCTCTTCGAGTTTGCGCTGGGAGGTGCCTGCGACGAGAGCTTTTGAGATCATGAGTACGCGCATATTATTTTTTACTCCTTGCCAATGCTTCCTGGTAAGCTGCGAGTGTCTCTGTTGCTGTCTTGCGCCAGCTGAATTGCGCAGCACGCTGTAATGAACGCGCGCGTAAGTCGATTGCCAATGAAGTATCGGTGAGGACGCTGCGCATGGCCTCGACGAGGGCCTGAGTATCTGCCGGGTCAACGCTGAGGGCGGCATCGCCTACAACTTCAGGGAGTGACGTGCGGTTCGAGCAGACGACGGGGGCGCCACAGCTCATCGCCTCCAGGGGGTCCAGCCCAAAGCCTTCGTAGAGGGAGGGAAAGACGAAGAGGCTGGCGCCGCTGTACATGGCGGCCTTGTCTTCATCCTCGATGAAGCGGCAGATAACCTGGCCTGAAACGCCGAGTTCCGCGGCAACGGGGCGTGGGTCGGGAAAGAGTGGTCCCTTCTGTTTGTCTGGATTGCCAGAGATGAGCAACTGCAGGTCGGGTTGATCAAGTTGCTTATAGAGGTGGGCAAAGGCTCGCACTAATTGAGGGACGTTCTTGCGTTGATCGAGCCCGCCGAGGTAGAAGATATAGCGTTCGCCCACTCCGTAGCGCGCCCGGGCCTGGGACAGCGCCGCCGGATCGGCGATGGGCCTGTACTGGTCGCCAGCCGCCTCGTAGGTGACGCAAATGCGTTCGGCGGGCAGGTGCAAGGCATCCATCATGTCCTGCCTGGCGTGCTGGGATACGGTAATGATCAACGTGGCGTTGCGGGCCGCCCGAGCAACGAGGCGCATGTAGGCTTTAACCCTGGCACCTGCCTGGTAGGCTGGCAGCCGCAGCGGAATCACATCGTGGATAGTAACGACGGTCGGCGTGCGCGGGAAAAGCGGTGGGGCGAAATATGGCACATGATAAAGGTCAGCGCCTGCCTTTCTTGCCGCTGCCGGGCCGGTATACTGTTCCCATACCAGTTTTTCAATGTTCTCTTTGCGGCCAGCAAGCGTTGGCACGGGATTGACCAGGTAGGGAAACGGTATATTTCCGCTGCCATCACGTTTCACGGGTCTCGGTCCCAGCAAGAGATATTCGTTTTGCTGGTCGATTTCTTTCAAGGCGCGGAGTAAATGGAGCAGGTACTGCTCGCTGCCGCTGCTTGGTGTCTGCAAGAAGAGGGAATTGAGCGCGATTTTCATGGGGTGCCTTCCTCGTCAGCAAAGTTTGTGACTCCATCATAGAGCTTCTGGTAGATGGAGAGCATTTTACGCGCGGAGGCTTGCCATGTAAATTGTTTTGCGCGCTCGTAGCCCTTCTGGCGTAGTTCCTCTTGCAGCGATTTATCCTGTAGAATGCGCATAATCGCCGCTGAAAGTTCCCCGGTATTGTGCGGGTCGATCAAAAGCGCGGCATCTCCCGCGACCTCGGGAAGAGAAGAGGTATTTGAGGTGATGACCGGGGCGCCGCAGGCCATGGCTTCTATGGGAGGTACGCCGAAACCCTCAACAAATGAGGGGAAGGCGAAAACATCGGCAAGGCTGTAGAGGGTGATCAGCTCCAGGTCGCTGATGCGCCCCAGGAAGCGGACTTTTTTCTCGAGTTTGAGTTCCTCCACGAGCTGGAGTGTCTCCTCGTAAAGCCAGCCTTTGCCGCCGGCGAGGGCAAGCATGGCTGGCCCTCCCTTCTTCTTCTGGGCCTGGTAGAATGCCTTGATCAGGCCAATATGATTTTTGCGTGGTTCAAGCGTGCCAACGCAGAGAACGAGGGGATGTCTCAAACCAAATTTGTGATGTGTCGCTCCCAGGAGGACCGGATCGGTGATACGCTTAAAATGCCCGTTCACGCCGTTAGGGACTACTGTGAGTTTCCTGCGGGGTGTCTGAAAGTGTTCTACCAGCGCGCGACTGACCTCCTGTGAAACGGTGCAGACGACATCTGCGGTGGCAATCGCTTCGGGCACGACCTTGTTGAGGTAGTCCACCATGGAAGGAACGGCGAACTCCGGGTGGTCCAGGAAGGCGAGGTCATGGACCGTCACGACCTTGCGCAGTTTCTTGCCGGTGGGGGGTAGGGCGAAGTCTGGTCCATGATAAATATCGACCTGCCCTGCGAAATAGTTGGCATAGAGCGGCAGCCGCCAGCGATACCAGATGATGTTCAAAGAACGATCCGGAATAAAGATACTGCGGCCGTGTACGTTCTCTGCTGTAGGAAACGGACGCTCCCGTGTGGGGCGTCCGCTCGTGAGCAACGTGTACTGGTTGACGGTATCTAGTTCCAGCATGGCATCCACCAGTCTACGCACGTAGTTGCCGATGCCCGCGCGCTGCCTGATGGCCGCTGTATAGTCAATCGCAATACGCATGAAAGACCTTGCAAATCCTATCCGGGAGGCCAGCTAAATTTGCGCCCACCGAGCAGGTGAAAGTGCAAATGAAAGACAGCCTGGCCAGCATCTGGCCCGACGTTGGTGACGAAGCGGTAGCCGCGCTCACCCAGTCCCAGTTTCTTTGCCAGTCTATCGGCAGTGACAAACAGGAGAGCCAGCATGGGACCGTCCTCTAGCGTCAGGTCAGACATGGAGGCGATATGTCGCCGTGGGATGAGGAGGATATGGTGTGGGGCCTGTGGATTGATGTCTTCAAAGGCGACCACGTCTTCATCCTGGTAGATTATTTTAGCGGGTACTTGACCCTCTGCTATTTTGCAAAACAGGCAGTTTTCCATAGGCATTTCTCTTTATGCTTCGCCCTCACTCCTGGTTTCAGAGGGGGCGGTGGCAACGGGTTTGGCTGTTTCACCCTCTTTTTCGGGTGAAGCATCGGTTACTTCAAGGGTGTCACCCTCTTTATGTAATGTCATATCGGTCTCGATTGAGGAGATTTGACCTTCTGGCGTTTGTTTCTCCAATTCGTTTGCCGGAATTTCTTGCTCCGACGCTGCACTTGCCGTAGGAGTTTCCTGCTTAGGCGCCTCGCCTGCCGAACTGCTTTCTTGCTCCGATGCCGCACTTGCTGCAGGAGTTTCCTGCTTAGGTGCCTCGCCTGCCGAGCTGCTTTCTTGCTCCGGCGCTGCGCTGGCTGCAGGAGTTTCCTGTTTAGGCGCCTCGCCTGAAGTGGTAGTCTCTTTGTCCTGCGTTTCGCTTGCCTGGGCAGTCTCTTTGTCCTGCGTTTCGGGCTCAGTCTTCTCTTTCTTCTCAGGTCTCAGTTCCAGGCCGTGTAGGGCAGGATCGTTGTACTGGGGCAGATTCATTTCCAGGCGGATGGTTTTGATGGCCTGGTAAACATCGCCAGGTTTGAGCGAGAGAGCTTCGGCAAACTGCTTATGGATACCAACAGGTGGTAGGGGCAGATGGGGTATATAGGCTTCTTTGATTTTAGCCAGTTCTTCCTCGTTCCCTTTGAAGGTCTGGAGGTCCCACCAGCTTGGAATATCCTGCTTTTCGCGGAAGTCCTTGATGATTTTTTTCACAGCTGTCTTGGGAATACCCAATTCCTTGGATATCTGTGTGCGAATACCGTCGAACTCGGTTGGTACGGCCAGCTCCTGGTAGCGCGCCTCGACCTGGGCAATCTGCTCTTCCGTCGGCTTGAAAGGCGCTGGAGGTGGAATCTTCTCCCGCTTGGGCTTCGGCGGCGTCACAGGTTTGGGCTTCGGTGTTTTTTGCTTTTGATCGGCGGGCTTGTCGTCACGGCGTTTATCCGGGCGCTGTTCACCGGGACCAGATGGCCGGGGACCCCTGGGTCCGCCGGGGCCTGGCATTGGTTGGCGCGGCCGTTGGGTGTCAGTGTCAGGAATGCCCATACCACCTCCTACGCGGTAGGGAGCAGGGCCGCGATAACCGCCGGGGCTACGGTAATTGCCTTCGCGATAGCCTCCGGGTCCACCAGGGCCGCGCTCGTCGCGGTCGCGGTAGCCGCCTGGGCCTGTACTTTGATAGCTTCCCCTGTCTCGCTCTGGCGCGCCGCGATTGTCTCGTGGTGCAGGAGAGGACGGTATCTTCGGTCGAGTTGATTGATCTGGCTGAGCCACCTTGACATCGCCCTGTGTATCAAGCCAGTGGCTTGTGCCGCCGGCGGCAGGTTTGGGTTTGGGTGGCGGCGGAACCGAACGCGCCTGGGCTTCCGTGCCCGGTGCAGTTTTACCGGCTGATGGAGGTGCTGCCTTGGCCGCCATTTTTTCTTTTCTTGCTTTTTGCAGGCAATCGGGGCAAGTCACTTCTTTAGCATTTGCCGACTGAAACCACTTGCCGCACGTATTGCAACGTATCTTTGTTTTGCTCATGCGTAATTTCCCCTGTACCACTAAGAATGACATTATTTTGTGTCGGAATGCACCTCTTAGTATAGGGCCTAGATATGTCTTTGTCTACCCCTGTTTGCGGTGGGTATTGAGCGTGCAGAGGGACATTTTTGTCCAAATGTGTTGATTGTTGACTATCCAAATGTATCGGCCCTGCTGTCAAAAATGTCTTCGGGTCATTTACTGCCCGGTTGCTTAGAGCATTCGAAGTTTAGCAGATGGGGCAGATTGAGGCAAGAGAGTCAAGTGATGCGAGGTAGATCACCGCTGGAGCGTTGCCCAGCTCGCGCTGATGGAGTCTGCGGAGGCGACGAATGGCCACTGAAGCCAGCCGCTCTCCGGCCTGCAAGCGATAGACCTGGGCGGTATTGAAGGCCAGACACGTCAAGGTGGTGCGCCCCAGCGCCGCCGCGGCATCGCGTCCCCAGCGCTGCTGCTCCAAGCCCCAGCCCTCTTTGAGTTCACGATAGGTATCATCCTCAATGTGCCAGCGTGGACGAAACGCCTGTAAGGCGGCAAAGCCATCTCGGAAGCTGCGGGTACTCACCAACGCTCTGGGCGGCTTGGCGGCGGCTTCCTGGGTGGTCACATCATGGATGAGGCAGGCCCACAGGCTCGCATCGGCTCTCCCATAACTGGCAGCTGCGAGGGTTTTGCCGTCCCAACTCGTCAGTTCACCCGCTGCCGTCACCTTCACTTCGCGTAGCTGCTTGTGGCCACCGATCGTGCGCACATAGCGATGGTGGGTCCAGTCAATGAACTGCCCATCGGCCAGGCCTTGCAGATCCTGGTAGAGCAGACGATCCTCGGGTAAGCTGACCAGGGCATCAATGCCTTTGCTGTACTTGAGCCAAGCCAGCAGCGGTCCGTCGGCATAGAGGGCATCGGCCAGCAACAAGCTGATGGCCTGTGGCCCGGCTACTTCGAGCACTTGTTCAATCAGCGCGCGCGTCACCGCCGCTTCTTTGCCTTTCTCCGAGGCAGGCCCACTCAACAGTCGCCAAGCGACGATGATCGGACGGGTGGCTGAGACACACACCAGGGCCACCAAACGGAAATCGTCGCCCAACCCGCTGCCATCGATGGCGTAGACTTTGCCTCGCACCAACTGCCGCTGATAGAATGCTTTGACCCCTGCTTCTTGCGCACGCAGCCAGGCCGACTCCCCGACACGCGAGAGCCGCGTCGCGCAGCGTATCAGGATGACAGGGCAGCGACTCTTCTTGTCGCCCCTGCGGATGCCGATGCCGCCCATTGCTGCCCTGCCGGATCTGCACCGGTGCCCAGCCCAACTGCAAGAGCACGGCTGGTTCGCGGAAGAGCACCGAGCTTCCTGCGCTCAAGGACGCTTGCTCCACAAACGGCAAGGTCGCCAGCGTACGCAGCAGGAGCTCATCAGGAACGCCTGCGCGTGCTCGCTGCACCTCCATCTCATCTAAGATCGCAAAGATGCCCAATTCCTGGTGTAAGGCCACCAACTCATCCAAGGGGCCACTGGCCATCGTCGTGGCCAAATCCGGGCGTTCGCCTTGTCGCAACGCCTCCGCCACACTTGCTTTATCATTGCGATACCATGCCATCTTCTTCCTCCTCCTTAGAGCACTTCTAGAACTTCCCTTCTCGTTTATCACCTCCTTCCCTTCTCTCCAAATGTCTGGTAGCTGGGTTTGGATTAACTGCACGTTGGGGTCGCAAAGCGTTGACAGATGCAGCAAAAACCGTATAGACTACATGTAATATCGAAAGTGGGGTTGTTGGAACTTTCAGTATCGGGTGGCTTTATATCCTGACGCGCAGGAGTCAGACGGGACCATGACCTCTGCCATGATTGTGTATGGGCAGTCATTTTTAGAAATTACCCAAGATGAAAGAAAACGATATCGTACATGTTCGTGCGGAAGTAACTCCCAGCGTTCAAAACGCAGACGCAACGACATCGTTATTTGGTCGTCAAGCAGAAGTTCGTTACTGAAAAAGGTGGCAAGCTGCGTCTGGTCAAGAACAACCTGGTTCAACCTACAGCAGTTCTTGACCTCACAGCAAAGGTTTCACCGGTAGGAGATGGTGGGTTAATTAGTGTCGCAGTCGATCCTGCTTTTGCGACTAATAGTTTTATTTACCTTATCTATACCAATAATAATCCTCGGGAAGGACATTTATCACGGTTTCAGATGAGCGGCGATACTGTAAATCCGTCTTCTGAGACGGTCTTGCTGACTACTATTGCTGATCATGATACGCACATGGTTGATGATATCCGTTTTGGTCCAAACAATACACTCTACGCTTCCGATGGTGATTCTTCTCCTTTCGATACAGCGACAGTTTATTCTACCCGTTCACAGCAGGCAAATCAGACAGTCGGTAAAATCTACCGGATGACACTAGACGGGAAAGGGGTATCAACAAATCCTTTTTGGACTGGGAATGCCGACGATCCTGCTTCCAAGGTTTTTGCGTTGGGATTGCGTAATCCTTTCCGCTTTACAGTTCTCCCAGATGGGAGTGTTATTGTCGGTGATGTTGGATGGAATAGCTGGGAAGAAATTGATCGTATCTCTGTTTCTGGCGGGAGCCATAATTATGGCTGGCCATGTTATGAAGGCGGTCCAAACGGTAGTCTCGTCCAATCAGCTTTTAGTAATTTCCCTATCTGCAAAACGTTGCTTACTCAAGGGACAAGTGCAGTAACTGCTCCTAGTTTTGCCTATGACCACACGGTTGGTTCGTCGGTAATCGGTGGGCCGGTTTACGATCAGAATGTTTTTCCGGCTCCCTACAGGGGGTCGTATTTCTTTGGTGATTATACCCATAACTGGATTGACTATTGGCCACTCGATGCATCCGGCAATTTTGTTGGCCAACCGATCAGATTTGCCACGGTAGCAAATCCGGTTGATATCGAAATGGGTCCGGATGGAGCACTTTATTATGTCTCAATTACCAAGGGTCAGGTGCGCCGAATCGCCTATGGCACGGCCTTATCATGCGCTCCCGGAAATTATTTGGCGAATTACTACACGAACCGCACCTGGTTGGGCACTCCGACCATTACCCGCTGTGACGATACTATCAACAATGATTGGGGCACAGGTGGTCCATTTGGCACCAGTCCGGTAGACAACTTTTCGGTTAGCTGGAGCGGCAGTCAGTACTTCACTAAAGGGATAAATACGTTGTCTTCCACATCAGATGACGGGATGCAGGTGTGGGTGGATGGGCAGTTGGTGATCGACAACAACGGCATCCATCCAGCTACTACAAAGACAGCTACCCTCACATATACTACCGGCGGTTTCCACGATGTTCTCGTTAAATACTACGAAGCGACTGGGCAGGCGGTTGCCAAATTGAGCATCACGAGCGCCAATAAACCACCGGTACCGCAAATTTCTCAACCAACCGATGGCTCTGGCTTTGCAGCTAACCAGGTAATGACTGTTACAGGTTCAGCAACCGATCCGGAAGACGGAACGCTAAGTGGTGAATCTTTGCAATGGAATGTCATTTTGCATCATTGTCCCCCTGTTACTCCGGGAAATACGCAAATTTGCCATACTCACCCATTTGATACTTTTACCGGCACGATTGGTTCGGTAACCACTCCTGATACAAGTGGTGATTGGGTTTGGCTTGAATTCGAGTTGACTGCATTCGATTCATCGGGAGCGAATGCAACTACCCGAGTCAATGTCTGGCCAAACTTTTGTCCGGCAGGGAGCTATTGGGCGCAATATTATAAAAATCGGACCTGGACAGGTACTCCGGCAATCAAGCGTTGTGATGCAACAATCCACAACAATTGGGGTACTGGCGGTCCATTTGGTACTAGTCCCGTAGATAACTTCTCAATTATTTGGCATAGTCGTCAGTTCTTTCGTCAAGGAACAAGTAAATTGACTGCAACTTCAGACGATGGTATGCAAGTGTGGGTGGATGGTCAGCTCGTTATTGACAACAATGGTATTCATCCTGCCACAACAAAAACTGCGACCCTTACCTATCCATTGGCAGGTTATCATGATGTTCTCGTCCAATATTTCGAAGCCACAGGGAATGCAGTTGCCCAATTTAGTATTGTTAAGCAAGAATACTCATGGTTCGCTCATTGTAAAGGTAACTGATCCGCTATTGAAAGCGAACGATTGACGCTTCCCCTAAACCTGTTATACTTAAGCGGGCGCTCCGATTGGATGGAGTTGGCCCCTGAGGTCAAGAATTGTAAGGATACTCCAATGCGAATTGCACTTGACTATACGGCAGGCATCAGGCAGGGAGCAGGAGTTGGGCAGTATGTACGAAGCCTGGTGGACGCCATGCTTGCACAGGATGCTAACAACAAGTACACATTGATTACAAGCGGACGCCCCACAAAGGAGCGTTCATTTCCTACTGCTGACAATGTTCGCGGTCGCAGTGTATTTATTCCTGATCGCTACCTTAATATTCTCTGGTACCGCTGGCGGGTACCGCTCTATGCAAATTATTTCACGGGTCCAGCAGACATCTATCATGGCCTGGACTTTGGCCTCCCGCCACTTAGAGGCAAAATGCACAAGATCGTTACCGTCTATGACCTGGCTTTTCTGGCACATCCAGAGACGGCAGTTCCTTCATTGGCCGCCTACCTGAAGAAAGTAGTACCAGAAGCGGTAGCAGCAGCTGACGCTGTTGCCGCTATATCTCATGCAACGAAGCAGACCCTTATCGAATACTATAAGGCGCCAGAGGAAAAGGTTACGGTCATTCCCTGCGGCGTTGCACCACACTTTCGGCGCATTACCGACCCGGCGCTATTAGAGGCAACGCGTCGCAAGTTTGAACTGGAACGTCCTTTAGTCCTCAGCGTTGGTACGCTGGAGCCGCGTAAAAACCATCTCGGCCTCATCAAGGCTTTCTACGAGGTGCAGAAAAGCAAAGAAAGCTCGGCTATGCTTGCGCTGGCAGGTGGGCAGGGCTGGCTCTATGAAGAGACGCAGCGCATGGTGACGGAACTCAAACTGGAGAACAAGGTACGTTTTTTGGGCCGTGTTAGCGAGCTTGAACTGATCACATTGTACAGCTTGGCTGATGTATTCGCCTTTCCATCGTTTTTTGAAGGCTTCGGCATACCGCCATTAGAAGCGATGGGCTGTGGCGCTCCTGTCATCACCTCAAATACGTCCTCCCTGCCGGAGGTCGCGGGTGATGCGGCAATTCTCGTTGACCCACATGACACGCATGCAATAGCGGATGCAATTACCCGCGTGCTAGAGGACGAACAATTACGGGAGGAGCTACGTCAGAAAGGATACTTGCAGGCACAACGTTATACGTGGTCCAGGTCTGCAGGCAAGATGCTTTCTGTTTATCAGAAGCTGTATAGAGGTGTCACAAACTTTGCTGAGGAAGCCGAAATGAACTCCGCTCCTTCTACACCATATGGTTAGGCATATGCTGAGGGCTTTCAGAGGTAGTTTATTTAAGGGGAAAGGAAGGCATTCCCGTAGGGGCGGGAGCGGTGCGGAGTGGAGTGGGGACGCTTGCGTCGCCCTGGGAGGAAGGGAAGTGCTCAAGGGACCAGGACAAGGGCTAGATACTTTTAAAAACAAGGCATCATTGGAAAGGTAGATTGAGATATATGCCCAATGCATTGATTACCGGGATAACAGGACAGGATGGCAGTTACCTCGCAGAATTCTTGTTGGAGAAGGGCTACCAGGTCTACGGCATGGTGCGCCGCACCAGTACATTTAACAACGAACGCATCCGTCATCTCCTCGATCGCATCGAGTTGATCGATGCCGATCTCCTTGACCAACTCTCACTGATTCAGGCACTACGTCAATCGCAGGCCGATGAAGTTTACAACCTTGCAGCTATGTCGTTTGTGGCGACATCATTTCACCAGCCTGTCGCTACAGGTGAATACACGGCGCTGAGTGTAGTCCGAATGCTGGAGGCTGTGCGACTGGCGGATTGGCCAATTCGCTTCTACCAGGCTTCGACCTCTGAGATGTTTGGCAAGGCCCAAACAGTCCCACAAAATGAGCGTACTCCCTTCTACCCGCGTAGCCCTTATGGAGTGGCCAAACTCTACGGGCATTGGATCACGGTGAACTTTCGCGAGAGCCACAATATGTTTGCCTGCTCAGGAATACTGTTCAATCATGAATCCAGTCGTAGGGGCCACGAATTCGTGACGCGCAAAATAAGCCGAGGTGTAGCGAGCATCAAGCTAGGCTTGCAGGATAAGCTGGTACTGGGCAACCTCGACGCGCAACGCGATTGGGGCTTTGCGGGAGACTACGTTGAGGCGATGTGGCAAATGCTTCAACAAGATAAGCCGGATGACTATGTGATTGCCACTGGCACGACTCACAGCGTCCGTGACTTCGTCGTTACGGCCTTTGCGCACGTGGGCATCCACGACTGGCAACGCTATGTGGAGATCGACCCACAACTCTACCGGCCTGCCGAAGTTGACCAGTTGATCGGAGACGCATCCAAAGCGCACCAGCGATTTGGTTGGCATCCTCGTGTAACGTTTGAGGAACTGGTGAGCATGATGGTTGAGAACGACTTACAGCAGGTTTCGAGCCTGCCACCACGCCCAGGTAGACCCTTCTAGATGTGAATCGCTGTTTGATATACTCATCATGCATGAAGGACCTCTCAAGCATGATCCCACATCCAGCAGATGAAAGGTAGCTGAAGGACAATGTCGATTCCGTCGCGCATACTTATTACAGGATGTACAGGTTTTGTGGGCGGCTATCTGGTGGAACAATGTCGTATCCGCTATCCACAAGCAGAGTTGTTTGGGCTAACGGGGCACCCAACCCTTCATACTGCCTTGCAGGGTATGAGTGACGTCAGGCTCTCGGTGGCAGATATCACGCAACCAGAAGTCGTGCGCCAGGTAGTGGCTGAGGTAAAGCCGGACCTGATCATCCATCTGGCTGCGCAGTCTTCGGTATCAGCGTCATGGAAGGACCCATCTGGCACACTCCGGGTCAATGCCGGGGGGACGATACATCTACTCGAAGCCTTGCGATCTGAGCAACTAACTCCTCGCGTCGTGCTCGTTGGTTCCGGCGAGCAATACGGCATGGTACACCCTGAAGACAACCCTATCCGCGAGGAGTGCCCCTTTCGACCTGCAAACCCGTATGCAGCCTCAAAAGCGGCCCAGGACCTCTACGGCTACCAGTATTTTGTTGCCTATGGGCTACCGATCTTGCGTGCACGCCCGTTTAATCACTTCGGGCCACGTCAGACTTCTACGTTTGTGATAGCCAACTTTGCCCGGCAGATTGCCCTGATTGAAGCAGAAAAAGCCGAGCCTGTGCTATCCGTAGGTAATCTTCAGGCCCGGCGAGACTTTCTGCCAGTAGAAGATGTTGTGGCTGCCTATCTTGCGGTTGCCGAGCAGGGGCGGCCCGGTGAGGCATACAACATTGGCTCAGGTCAGGCCCGCTCGATCAGAGCGATGCTGGATCTGCTCCTGACTTTTGCAAGAAGGTCCATTCAACTGCGTGAAGATCCTGCGCGACTGCGTCCAGTAGACGTGCCGTTGCTAGAGGCTGATACTTCACGCCTGCGCGCGGACACGAACTGGAGGCCTGCTGTGCAATTCGAGTCAGCATTACAACGGACACTCGACTATTGGCGAACAGTGGTAACCTGAGATTAGACCCTGACCTATAGAGGAAGGTGCGGCTAAAAAGGATTTTTAATCCGGTCTTCTAAATGTAATTGCTATGATGAACGAGATAGAAAAACCTGCAAGGTTTACCTTTTCAAACGGGAGGTCAGCTCTGGCTATGCGAGTGAGGCATGGCGAAGAGTTGCCTACGGCCCTGCATGAGCTCGGATTGCGCAGTGGCCAACCTAACCTGGTCCTGATTGGCGGTGCCAGCAAGATGGATGTGAAAGAACTGAACGGCATTCGTTCGCTGTTTGTGGAGTGTCTGGTACCAGTGATCGCCGCTTTAGATGCAACTGTGATTGATGGAGGTACAGATGCTGGGATAATGCAACTGATGGGCCAGGCACGAGCAATCACTGGCGAAACATTCCCTTTAATTGGAGTAGCTGTGGCTGGAAAGATCACCACACCTGATAGGATTGACCATTCTGGTCAAGGCACTTTCCTGGAGCCTCACCATACTCACTTTGTGCTCGTCCCTGGCACCCATTGGGGGGACGAGTCTCCATGGCTATTTCGTGTGGCAGATGTGCTGGCAGCCCGAGCTGCTTCGCTGACAATCCTCGTCAACGGCGGTGAAATCGCCTGGGAGGATGTCACCCAGAGCGTGAAGGCTGGTCATCCAGTGCTGGTCATCGGAGGCAGCGGTCGAACAGCCGACACTATTGCGAATGCCTTGCATAAGGAAGCCACTGATGAGCGTACGAAACGACTGGTGGATTCGAACTTGCTTAGAGTGGTAGATTTAACAAGCGATTTTGGCGAGTTAACTCGCGTAGTTGAAGAAATGCTTTCCGCATAAAAGATGGGCATTTATTTAAAATGGCGCTGGCTCTTCATTAAAAAAACGATCGACATCTTTGATGCTGGCAGTTCTCCGCGCCGGCGGAAGAGCATCAAGCACCAATTTGCCGTAGCCTTTGGTGTAGAGACGGGTGTCAAGGATGGCCATTACACCGCGATCATCGCGTGTGCGCAGCAGGCGTCCAAGGCCCTGTTTGAGGCGCAGCACGGCCTGTGGCAGCACGTAGATGCCGAACCAGTTTTCGCCGGCCGCCTTCATCTGTGCTACGCGCGCTTCGTGCACAGGGTCATCGGGCGGATCAAAGGGGAGTTTATCGATGACCACCAGCGAGAGGGTCTCTCCCGCGATATCGACGCCTTCCCAGAAGCTTTTCAGACCAAAGAGCACGGCCCCTTTGTCTTCGCGAAACTGGCGTGTTAACTCGATGCGCGGCATATCGCCCTGTCGCAATAAGAGATAATCCAGGTGTGGCGCCATCAGATCAAAGGCCTGGTCAAGCATGCGCCTGCTTGAGAAGAGCAGGAAGGCACGCCCTTTTGAAAGTTTCACCAGGCGATACATTTCTCGCGCGATGGCCTTCGTATAGTCATCTGAACCGGCACCGTAGACAGGTGCGGGCAGATCACGCGGGATATAGAGCAGGGCGTTGCTTTCGTAATCGAAGGCGAGCGGTAGGATGCGCTCGATGACGTCGGAGCGTTCGAGGGGGTCGAGGCCGGTGCGGCGACGGAAATAGGAGAAATTAGGGCCTTTCTCTTCCGGGCGAGCGGGATTCGGGCCAATTGTTGCCAGGGTCGCCGAGGTACATATGACGTTGCATTTATCGAAGAGCCGCTCTTTCAGCCACTCTGTGACATCGAGGGGGGCGGCTGAGACCTGCAACTGGATGCCCCGCTGTCCACCGCTGACAACACGCTCGACATAATAGACAAACTTGCCTGGCTCATCGGCAGAGAAGACCGTGCGGATGTTGTGAGCGAGGTTCTGCGTGCGTTTGAGCAACTTATCGTAAAGCTGGCTTTCCTTTTCGGGCAAGTCTTTCGGACGCTGCTTGCGCAGCGAGTCGGCCAGGTCGGTGATGACCGTGGCGAGTTTCAAGCCTTCTTCGATGGGCGACTGGAGATTTGCTCGTCCTTTGAAGCCGAGGTCAACGACCAGCTTGAGGCGATCCCAGGTATTATTCAGCACCTTGCTCGCTTCGTCTTGCAGGCTCAGGAGGGTATGATCCTTGAGCATGCGCTGGGCCAATAAGGTCGTGACCGAGTTGGCGCTGATAGTGATAGTGAACGAGCGCGTGGCCTCTTCCTCCAGGTGGTGTGCCTCGTCAAGCACAATGACATCGCGCTCGGGCAGCAGGAAACCGTCCATGGCGGCATCCAGCAGGAGCAGCGTGTGATTAACGACGATAATCTGAGCTCGCGCCGCTTTCTCGCGCATCTCGCGCACGTAGCAATCGGAGTAAAAATTGCATTTGCTCCACGCGCACTGATCGCTATCGCCACAGACTTTGCTGCGGATATCAGCTGGGAGCTGAAAGTCGAGCGTTTCAAAGTCTCCGTTGAATTTCGCGTCTGGGTCGTTAGTGATATCGACCAGGCGCGTGAAGTCACGATTTTTAGCGTAGAACTGCATCCCCGTGCGCTCGCTTTCCAGGCGATCGATACACACATAGTTGCCGATGCCTTTGACGAGGGCCGCGTCAAAGTGTTTGATGTGCTGCTGGACAAAGGGAATGTCTTTGTAAAACAACTGCTCTTGCAGCGCCTTATTGGCGGTACTGATAATAGCGACCTTGCCAGAACGCACGATCGGGACGAGGTAAGCCAGGCTGTTGTGGGTCGGAATCATAGATCGGCCTGCAAGATACAGATGGCTTTGAGACTCGACCTGAATGCACCGTACTGGACGAGAAGGCACCTCGCGGACTGCGACAACATAGCGGAAGCGGTTGCGCCCAGAACTGTAATTGCGCAGCCGCTCCTTGTGAGCAATGGTCTTGCGTTCTAGTCGAAAGACCTGCTCGTCCGTTGTAAACCCGAGCGTCCATTTTGCGCCACAGTCCTTCTCCCTGAACCGAGCACGCCCACAACGAAGTGAAGGTCGGAAGCCAAGCGAACACATTAGTTCATACACGTCCTGCGCAAGTCTCGGGCTCGTTGTTGTGAACTCAATAGCGCCACAATGGTTGACCGTACCATCCGTATCGAGGAGTCCTGCGAGAAGGGCGCGACGCTGCTGTTCGGATGCTCGCAGGTAAACCGCGGGAATGTGCTTGTTATGCAGGAGACCGAGCGCTCGCAGTCGGCCAGTCATGCCAGGCTGCCATCGACTTACGACTTTACCGTTCTCGTCATCAACCGCATACAGGTATGGATGGCTCTTCAAGGATCGGACGGTGTAACCGTCCTTCTCTATCTCGTTAATGAGGGATGGATCAGCGGATGTAATATGGTTGTTGTAGGAACTTCCGTCGCCAAGCCAGACGCCGAGGAAATATGGCGCGATAGGCAGGTTCGCATCTGGTAGCACAAGAGGGCCAGCGACGGCAATGGCGTGATTTGCACGTGGAGATGAGCTAACTGTTAGCGTGTCGGCCATTTTCTCAGTAGTGACGAGGGAATACGTGCGACCGTCCCGGCGCTGTTCGCCCAGGTCTCTCGCTAAGCGACCTCGAACAGCAGAGAGGAGCGCCTGGTGTGGATAGCGTGCGGGCCGCTCCTTTGAGTTGATCGCCGCTATCTTCCTCGCAGCTTGATACACGCTCCAGTGATGGCCTCCAATGAGCGCTACTGCCCCGTCGACCGAAAGGGTGTTGTCATTTTCGGATAGAGCGATTAACCGATCAAGTATAGCGAGCTGATCCGAGGTGACGAAGTTCTTCGCTGCGTAGGTAGCAGCTCGCGAGCGATTGACCCAATTTCGGTCAGCACATGTGTAGGATACCCACTCATGCTCGGCATCTGCGATGAGCGATGAGCCATCGGAGAACACGACCTCATAGCATTTGCGATGGTACATTACATCGAATGCTGCTGTGAGGCGGGTTGGGTTGCCCATGTCATCAAATACAAAGTCACCTTCAACAAGATCACCCATCCGCTTCCACCCGGTTGGCGTGGGGATTGGCGTGTCCACGTCAAGCGCTTTCCCTGTCCCTGTTCCGGCTTCGACAATGGCCGGTGTACTCTGCGTTATTGAGTGGGCAACGAGAGTCGCCATTTCAACCTGCACAGGACGCTCTTCATAGCCGGGCAAGCTTTGAGAAAGGATCCCGCCCTGGCAGAGGTCCCTGGTGATGATATCCGCCAGGCGAGATTCGCTGGTCTGGAAAAAGGAAGAGGCATGGTCTAGCTCATCAAGCACTTCCGGCTCTTTTGGAGTGCTGTTTGCTGCGTTCTGCTGTTGGTTTGGCAAAGGCGGTACAGTACTGCTAGCGTGTTTGCTTTGCAGGTTATCTAAGAGAATACGCGTCGCCTTACCATTACCTCGCGACGTGATCTCTTCTTCCTGGACTGCTGCGGAAGATGGGAAAGCTTTGATCTCGTTCTTGGGGCCTGGTACCACGTGAAGGGGATATACTTTGTGGGGGTCCGGGAGCGTTTCTCCATCCACTGGCTTGACAGGAGTTCGTGGAAAATCATTCACAACCGCGTGTTTCGTAAGTAATGCCGATGCGTCACGTTTCGTCTCCGTATTGAGTTGCAAACCCATTAAAGCGCGTAAATAATTGTCGGCAAAAGCCTGGATGTGTTGGAAACGCTCGTCGGGATTGAAGGCGAGCGCTTGTAGGAGCACCTGCTCAATGGCCGGGGAAATATCACTATTGAGGCTACGTGGCGTAGGGAGGGGGTCATGGGTTTGCTGATGCAAAAGCTGCTCGCGCTCTGCTGCGGAATAGGGACGCTGCCCGCAGAGCCATTCGTAGACCATGACAGCAAGGGCGTACTGGTCACCAGCAGCAGTGGGATGACCCTGCAGTTGTTCGGGCGCCAAATAGGGTATGGCAGTGCTCTCCTGAGCGGGTGAAAAGGGGAGGCCTTGCAGGGTAAATGAAAAGTCCGTCAGCAGGGTATTGTCGTTCGGGTCGATGAGCAGGTTGCCGGGGTGCAGGTTGCCATGCACGATGCCAGAGACGTGTGCGTAGTGGAGCGCGCTGGCGATGGGTGAGAGCCGGCGTTTCACTTCATCGGCGGGGATGCGCCGACCTGGGGGGACATGTTGACGAAGCGTCTCTCCAGGGAGAGATTGTAGCACGAGATAGGCAAGATCCCCCTCGTCGTTGTCAGCGTCCTGGACAAAACCAAAGTCGTGTATCTCGACGACCTGGCGATGTTTGAGCTTCTTGAGCTGTTTGGCGCGCAAGAGGAAGGCTTCTTTGGCTTCAAGAGTGACGAGCGGTGTTTGAAAGACCTTGATGGCGATGTCTTTCTTGCGCTGTTTGCCAAGGTAGAGGCTGCTGGTAGGACCCTTGTTGAGCCGCTGTGTCACGATATACGCGCCGATCCGTTGTAGTCCTACCTCTGCGTCTGCCATGTTGCTTTTCTCCCCCAATTGCGAACGAGTGTTTTCGTGTGCAAGTATAACATAGGGAGATGTGGGGGTGCAATTGTAGTTGCTACTGGCCCGACGTGCTCAAAGCTTTTCTCCAGAGCGCACGTATCTGAGAAGGAAGCCCATTCGGGTGTAAAGGAATATCATGAGCAAGCCGGGTCATGAACGCATAGAGGTTGACAAACATTCACTCCTTGATGTATCCTCGGAAGTGTAAGAAAGAACGATCATACAAGGCCCCAGCAAAGTGGCTGGTGTGGCTTTGTCGTGATTGCAGTGAAACAGCGGGAACGCCACTTTTTAACAGGCGTTCATGTGATAGCAGAGCAGAAAAGAGAAGAGGAATGCAGGCAACACCAGGTATAATGCGGACCATCATACATGATGGTCATGCTTGTGTTGAGTGTGTACCTTTCTCCGTATCTGTTATCAGAGTATACGTCGTATGCGTAATTGTAGCCGCTGTAGGAAACGCTATAAGTATTGCGAATTTTGAAATCGGCGCTCATGCGCCGATTTCTTTATGTGCCTTGTTGCTTCTTGCCTTCCTTCTTACCAACCTCACCCTTACCTGCCTTGCCAGACTCGCTGGGCTACAGAGTCTGGTAGGGCTTACGACGAGGCTAGCCACAAGCACAGCTTAGGGAGATAAAACGGGGGCAACGATGCAACCCGATCCAATGTAGGTATCCTGAAGAGGATCTTCCAATTAGCTGGAAGATCCTCTTTTTTATTGTGCATTCGCAAGTGGCAAGGCATTTGCCACAGAGCATAAGCAACCTGATCAATCGGGAATTACTTCATCAAACATTACAACAAGAGGTGTTACATGCTGAAAGAATTGATTGCTCACACACGAGTACAGGGTGGTATGCAAAAGGGAAACATTGCGAAATATCAACCCTTTCCGCCCATCGATTTGCCGGATCGCCAATGGCCGTCACGCACGATTACAACCGCACCCATCTGGTGCAGCGTCGATCTGCGCGACGGCAACCAGGCCCTTCCTATCCCAATGGGACTAAAGGAAAAACTGGAAATGTTCCAGCTCCTGGTCGATATCGGCTTCAAAGAGATCGAGGTCGGCTTCCCTTCATCCTCTCAGATCGAATTTGACTTTGTACGCCTGCTGATCGAGGAGAATCGCATTCCCGGTGATGTCACCATCCAGGTACTCGTGCAAGCCCGTGATGAGTTAATTACGCGCACCTTCGAGTCTCTGCATGGAGCAAAGAAGGCGATTGTCCATCTCTATAATTCGACGTCGCCACTCCAGCGCCGGGTTGTTTTCGGGCTGGGGAAGCCAGACATCATGAACATCGCCGTACGTGGCGCCCAACTCGTTAAGGAGTTGGTACCTACATTACCTGGAACACAGGTCATCATGCAGTACTCGCCCGAAAGCTTTTCATCAACCGAAGTCGATTTCGCCCTTGAGATCTGCGAAGCTGTCGTTGACGTGTGGCAACCTACTCCGGAGAACAAGATCATCCTGAACCTGCCGGTCACTGTCGAAGTCGCGACACCAAATATTCATGCTGACCAGATCGAATGGTTCTGCCGGCACCTGCGCAATCGCGAGACAGCCCTCGTCAGCCTGCACACGCACAATGATCGCGGAACTGGCGTCGCCTGCACAGAGTTGGGCTTGCTGGCCGGTGCGGATCGCGTAGAAGGGACACTCTTTGGCAACGGCGAGCGTACAGGCAACGTGGATATAGTTACTGTAGCGCTCAATATGTATACACAGGGCGTTGATCCTGGCCTGGATTTTAGCGACATTAGCGCGATCGGGGCCGTTGCTGAGAAATGCACGCGACTTGGGGTGCCGATCCGCCATCCTTACGCGGGCGAGCTGGTCTTTACTGCGTTCTCCGGCTCACACCAGGATGCGATCAATAAGGGCATGACGGCGCAGGACACAACTCCCGGTGCGTTATGGCAGGTCCCCTATCTGCCCATTGATCCAAAGGATATTGGCCGTTCGTATAAGGCGATTATTCGCATTAACTCGCAATCGGGCAAGGGTGGTGTGGCCTATGTGATGGAGACCGAGTTTGGCTACCAATTGCCCAAGGCGATGCATGTTGAACTGGGCAAGATTATCAAAAATCTCGCTGATGAATGCGGCGAGGAACTTTCGGGTAAGCAGATCTTCCAGGCCTTCGAGCAGGAATATCTGCACCGCTACGAGCCGTTTGCGCTCGAATCGTTCCATGTGGAGGAAATAGCAGCGCAGC
>WNGK01000166.1_pt1 | contig 114476 bp, 95 predicted proteins | sample 5400601 | NCBI WGS metagenome assembly WNGK01 (sample SAMN13153376, study PRJNA577476) | soil metagenome | isolation source: 60 cm soil or saprolite under Garry oak tree replicate 1 | place: USA:California | collected 2016-06-15 | reverse complement strand
CTACGGACTGGTCGTTCACCTCCTGCTGCTCCCCACCTCGCCTCTTGGCGACGCAGTTGCATTCGGTTACAGGCCGGAGAGCGTATGCCTCGAGAGGACTTACACCTCTCTGACTACACGCGCTTTCAGGCGCACACATCCGGCTCCTACGGAGCCAGACCTTGCTTGTTCACTTTGGGTGCCAACTGATTCAAAACCTGCCCGCGCAACTCTTCATTGACATTGGTCTCACGCGGCACTTAATATTTTCATGTTAAAGATATTCATAAGGATTTTCTCGGAACGCAATGCTGCTGCTTCAAGCAACGAAAATCGCTCATCCAGTCGGTGGGCCAAGCACGGCGTATTTGCCGGTAATGGTCTTTTTTGTCTTTGCGATCGCCTTTCCGGTGCTACCTTTGATTCTGGGTCGATTTCTGCGACCCTGGAAGTATCAAAAAGACAAAATGCGACCGTACGAATGCGGCATCGATCCTGAGACCGGAGCGCATGAACGCTTCACGGTTCGTTACTATATCGTGGCAATGTTGTTCTTGATCTTTGACGTCGAGACGATTTTTCTGCTGCCGTGGGCAATCATCTTCATGGGTGACGATTTTTCCTTCACGAAGTTCGCGCTCGTCGAAATGTTTATCTTCCTCGGCATTCTGGTGGTCGGATATTATTACGCGTGGCGGAAAGGGGCTCTCGAGTGGGCGTAAGACGATTTCGGATTTCAAATTGCGGATTGCGGATTTTCGAACCGCTTTTCAATCCGCAATCCAAAATCCACATTCCGCAATGGTAAGATGGCTGAGCACGACGAAGGATTTGTACTAACGACTGTCGATGCGATCACGAATTACGTGCGTCGCACGATAGCCGCCAAGGCAGTCGACATGGGCGCGCCAGTGATCAACTGGGCGCGCAAGTCTGCCATCTGGCCGATGACGTTCGGTCTCGCCTGTTGCGCGATTGAGATGATCGCGACCGGCGCGGGACGTTTCGATATCGATCGCTTCGGCGCCGGCGTATTTCGTCCCAGCCCGCGACAGAGCGATCTGGTAATCATTGCCGGAACTGTGACTTTGAAAATGGGACCGGTCATTCGTCGCATTTACGATCAAATGCCGGAACCGAAATGGGTGATTGCAATGGGCGCGTGCGCATCGACGGGCGGACCATTTGATTCTTACTCGACAATGCAAGGGGTTGATCGGACGATTCCTGTCGACGTTTACATTCCCGGCTGCCCGCCGCGGCCGGAAGCGCTGCTTTACGGATTGATGCGTCTGCAGGACATCATCATGCGCGAGGCGCCTTCCGCTTACATCTTCGAATCGGACGGCACTGTGCATCGGCAGCGCTCGTTCGAGGGCGAAGAACAGCTACCGGTTTCGCAAGGGAATGAAGTGGCTCGCATTGCATTAGCTGCGAAATAAAACTTGAACTCAACCCCGTTGTCATTTTGAAAAGCCAAGACATCAGGAGGAATCTGATGAAATCCAACACCACAAAGAATTTTTTGATCGGTATGCTGGTTGTACTAACGTTGCCGATCCTGGTCAGCGGGCAAACTCGAAAGCCGCGTCTGCGCCGGGCCGCGCCGCGGGTGGCCACTCCAAGATTGGTGCCGGTCGGCACTAATCTAAAGGTGCGAATTAACGATACGCTCTCGAGCAAGGAATCGCGTGCCGGCGATAGGTTTACCGCGACGGTCCTGGATCCGGTCCGCTTCAATGAGGCTACCGCTCGCGGCCATATTCGTTCAATCGTCAAGTCCGGGAAAGTAACCGGTCGCACCACGATGAATCTGGCTTTCGATGACATTAGTCTCGCCGATGGAGGGCATAGCGTCCTGCATGGTTACGTGACGAAGGTTTACGGACAAGGCGGGCGGACGGACGAAGAAGGCGGCGTTCAATCATCGGGCCGTGGTAAGCAGACGCTCAAACGCAGCGGCATCGGCGCCACCGCCGGGGCGATCATCGGCGGAATTGCAGGCGGCGGCAAAGGAGCGGCGATTGGTTTGATTCTTGGCGGCGCAGGGGGCGCCGGCTCGGTCGCGATTCAGGGCAGCAAAGAGCTGCGGATTGAATCGGGAACTGAAATGCTGGTGCACGTAACGCCTTAGTAGTCGCTCAACTCCCTTCCCCGTCAACACCATTAGTTGCCGAGTGGTGGTCAGTTTGATGTCCGACAAGCTTTAGCTTGTCGAACTTGGACGACAAACTTGAGTTTGTCGGACATTTGCATTGAAATTGACCTACTACCAGGTGCCGAGGCGTCGCCTCGCGCTCGTAGACCTACGGAGAGAGGCCAAAGGCCTTTCGCATCCTCAGGGCGGCTCGGCCGCCTTTTCTTTTTCTGAACATGGGAAGAAGATCCCTTCTCATCACGTCTAATTGATCGATGCTCAAGCAAATGGCCGCGATCGGAGAGCAGCCGCAGGTGAAGGAAACGATTGACCTGAGTGTGATCGTCGCCTGCCAAAAAGGCGATAGGGACGCGTTGCGCTTGCTGTTTGAAGAGTACAAGGATCGGGTTTATTCGATTGCTCTCTATTCGCTGAGTGGCGATGAAGCCGCGGCGGCCGATGCGACACAGCAGGTCTTTCTAAAATTAATGTCGCGCATTGCTCAGTTTCGGGGCGACTCGGAATTCACCACGTGGCTCTATCGTCTGGTGGTTAACACTTGCCTGGATGAACGACGAAAGCAAAAGCGGCTGGTTCCTTTGATGGAGTTTGGTTCGATCATGAAAACTCAGGGTCAAGGATCACAATTGACCGTCTATGCTCGACATGAGATGGCCGAACAAGTGCGGCGTGCGATCGCCAAATTGACACCAAAACTACGCTTGCCGATTCTGCTCAAGTACATCCAGGGATGCTCGTATGAAGAGATCGCCACGGTACTTGGTTGTTCGAAAGGAACTGTCGCCTCGCGTTTGAATCGCGGGCACAAAGCTTTGGTCCGGCGCCTGGAACAGTTGCGCGGACAGTTCGTTGTTGGGGAGTAAGAAATGTTTAGTGCACATGTTACGCGAAAGTTCTCGGCCTATTTTCATGGAGAGCTTTCGGCTGACGAAAGCCGGCAAGTTGCAGAGCATTTGATCGGATGCACTCGCTGCCGGCTGGAATTCGAACAAGTCAAATTTGGAGTGAAGTTGGCAGAACAACTTCCGATAGCGCCCGCGCCTGATTCCCTGTGGCCTGAGCTTGAAGCTGCTCTTAGGGATCAACCTGTCGGAAACGCAATCAGTGCGCGGCGTCCCTGGCTACTGAAACCGAGGTTCGCGATCGCGGCAAGCCTCGTATTGCTTTTGATTGGCAGTATTCTGTTTCTGCGGTCCGTCCGAAACGAGGTGCGACCTTCGTGGCAGGTGGCCCGGCTCGAAGGCATGCCGCGAATCGGCTCGACCGGCATGGGCGACAAAGGGAAACTCGGCGTCGGTCAATGGCTCGAGACAGATGGCAGTTCGCGGGCCCAGATCGATGTTGCTAGTGTGGGGCAGGTCGAAATCGATCCGAACACTCGGGTTCGTTTGGTCGAGACGCAACCAACTGAACATCGCCTGGAGCTGGCGCGTGGGCGCATGAGCGCTCGCGTCTGGGCCCCGCCAAAACTATTCTTTGTTAACACGCCATCAGGGGTCGCCGAGGATCTCGGTTGTGCGTACACGTTAGAAGTTGACGATGGCGGCAACAGCCTGCTACGCGTAACTACCGGTTGGGTTTTACTTCAACTAAAAGATCGCGAGTCGATGGTGCCCGCAGGTGCGGCTTGCGCTACTCGGTCGGGTATTGGACCGGGAACGCCGTATTTTGAAGATGCATCAGAAAGCTTCCGCGCCGCCCTAACGAAGGTGGATTTTGAATCCGCCGCGACTGACAAGAGCCAGGGTCTCGACTCTCTGCTCAGCGAGGCTCGTGTGCGCGACACTTTGACTTTATGGCACCTGCTCGGCCGCGTAGATGGAAATGATCGCACGCTCGTCTATGAACGCATGGCCAATTTGACGCCGCCGCCCGACGGTGTGACGCGCGAGGGTATCCTCGCTTTGGACCAGCAGATGCTCGATACCTGGAAAGACAAACTTGAATCCAGTTGGAGTGATTAGTCGCCTTCGACAATGAAGGCCCCAAAGAAATAGTCGTCTCGGAGAACTTCGCCGGACATCACCATGAGGAGTAACTAACATGAACAGGCGCATCAGATCGAGAATCATAGGAGGTTGCCTCCTTGCTGTCGCCGTTGCCACAGTGGTCGGAATCAAGCTTTCAGCTCACGACGGATCGGCTGGCAAGTCCGCACAGAAGTCTGTCCCAGCAAACAGCCGTCTGGTCGTCCATGAGTGGGGCACCTTTACCTCGATTGCTGGTAAGGACGGCATTGCTTTGGAATGGCGACCACTTAACGGCCCAAGCGATCTGCCGAAGTTCGTTCATACAATCCAAAATGAAGGCGAAGGACTGCGCCACGCTCAGGGTAAGAACGAACTGATAGCCGCGGTGCGGATGGAGACGCCTGTGCTTTACTTTTACTCCGCTAGTGAAACTGACGTTTCAGTCAAAGTCGATTTCCCGAAGGGCAAGATTACCGAATGGTATCCACAAGCGCGCGCAGTCAGCACCAGCATTAACTGGGGACGTTTGAAAGTTATGCCCGGCGCGGTGGTCAACCTCCCTGTCGATTACTCGAAAAGTCACTATTATCCGGCGCGTGAAACCGATGCCGCACCCGTTCAGGTGTGCGCCACGAACGGCAAGCCGCCACAGCAGGAGAAGTTTCTCTTCTATCGTGGCGTGGGAACTTTCGAGTTGCCGCTTTCCGTCAAGCTTGAAGGCGAAAACGTGATTGTAAAGAACGTCGGTAAGGAGGCGATCTCTCATCTGGTCCTCTTCGAAAATCGCGGTGGAAAGATAGGTTATCGGCTGTTTGACGCCCTCTCTGGCGAGATGATAGAGCAGCGGCCGACTCTTGATAAGGACATTGATTCGCTTCTTCAAGAGCTGAAGCAGATGCTTGTGACTTCTGGTCTTTACGAAAAAGAAGCCGATGCGATGATCAAGACCTGGCGCAGCAGTTGGTTTGAAGAAGGAATGCGCGCCTTCTATATTCTGCCGCGTCAAACGACCGATACAGTCCTTCCCATCGCGATTGAGCCTCGGCCCACGGAACTAGTTCGCGTGCTGGTTGGTCGCGCGGAAATCATCACGCCCGAGATGGAAAAGTCAGTTCAGCGACAGGTTAGTATGCTGGGTGACCGCTCGGCGAAGGTACGCCAGACAGCAATGCAAAGCATTCGGAAGTACGGACGATTCTCCGAACCGATCCTCAAGCGCATTCTTGAAAGTGAGAGCAATCAGTTAATCCGCAATCGTATTAATGAGTTAATCGAATCGCACCGGATCCTCGCCCGAAGCAATGCGTGATACCGGGAAAATTGGCAGCGTGAATTGAAGTGCTACAAGGCAGATGAAATTGGGGATAGAGACGCCGCGATCTATTAGGAAGTGGGTGCCGCTTATTTTCGTCGGAGCCCTGGTGTCGAGCTGCGGAGCGCGTTCTCAGAATCCGGGAGCGAGAATAACTTCCCAGGGTTTTCGGATAAAAGTCGGCGCTGCACCTGCAAGTGTGGCAATTGGCGACTTTGATCGCGACGGAAAGCTTGACCTCGCAGTTGCTAACAGCGGCAGTAGAAATGTTTCAATTCTTTTGGGCAATGGTAGAGGCGAGTTTACGCAAGCCGCGGGCTCGCCTTTTTACGCCGGCGATAATCCCAGCGACATCGCTTTGGGCGACGTGAACGGTGACGGCAACTTGGATCTCGCCTTTGCTAATCACGATACGTCTTACCTTACGGTGCTGATTGGTGACGCCAAAGGCGGGTTCGGGCCAGCCCCGGGTTCACCTTTCGCAGTTCAAAGCAAGCCGCATCCTCATGGGGTCGTGATGGCTGACTTTAACGGCGATGGCAAGCCTGATCTCGCAACGGATGATTGGCAGAACAATCGCATAACGGTTCTCTTCAACGATGGAAAAGGTCGTTTCCTATCTCCGGGCGTGTCGTTTCCGGTTGGCAGAATGCCCTATCACAAGCTGCGCACCGCTGATGTCAACAAAGATGGAAGACCAGACATCGTCACCACCAATTTCGAAGGCGGAAATGTAACCATTCTTCTTGCCGACGGTAAGGGAAGATTCAGGCAGCCGATCGGGTCGCCATTTGAATCAAACCGGCAGCCGTTCGGAATAGCTATTGGCGACTTCAACGCGGATGGAAATCCCGATCTTGCCGTTGCGCATTACTCTGGCCACATCACCGACAGCAGTGCAGATCGAATGTCGATTCTTCTCGGAGCGGGCGATGGAACATTTCGGCTTTCCTGGTCACAAACAGCGCCGGGTAAAGCACCAACCACCGCAGCAGTGGGAGACGTAAACGGCGACGGCATCGATGACGTGGTATTCGGAAACTATGCAAACAACAGCGTGACGGTTGTGCTTGGCAATCGGCGCGAGTTCACCACCGCACTGGGCTCACCATTCTCAGTGGGCAGTCATCCCTCAAGCGTTGCCGTTGGCGACTTGAATAGCGACGGCAAAGCCGACATTGTTACCGCCAATACAGAAGACGATGACATTTCTGTGCTGCTGACAAAATAAGATTTGAGATGCCAACCATTGCTCGAATCTCAAAACGGGTCGTGATGGCTCTAATTATCGTCTTTATCGGGATGCAGTTTGTTCGTCCGGCACGCACGAACCCACCGGTCGATGAATCGCAAACCATCTTCGTGCGCACCCAGATGACGCCGCAGGTTTCCGCGATCCTTGATCGTTCATGCATTGACTGTCACTCAAACAAGACCGTGTGGCCCTGGTATACGAATGTCGCTCCAGTTTCATGGTGGTTGTCTAACGACGTCAACAGCGGCCGGCAATCTCTTAATCTCTCTCAATGGGATCGCCTCGACTCCGATCGGCAGGATCGAAAGCTGCGACAAATCTGCGACGAGGTCGAGGATGGCACGATGCCGCTGGGTTCGTACCTGCCAATGCATCCAAAAGCAAGACTCTCTGACGACGATAAGAAGGCTCTCTGTGATTGGACCGATGCTGAGCGCGAACGCCTTTCGCGCAACGCGCGGTGATCCGCTTCTCTTCCTTACATTTCTTCGATAATTGAATTTGGCTGCTTGTTTTTCTGAAGGCAGGATGACAGAATCCCGTCGCTCGACTCAGGTCGCATGCCTCGGCGTTCCAAATAAGAATTGAACGCCAGGGAACACTTCACAATTTAAAAACGAAACTGGAGATGGAATGAAATTGCCTGAACTATTCCCTGCATTATTCAGAAGCGCAGCCAAGCATTTAGTACTCATCGCTTTCGTTGGCTTTGTCGCCCCGGCGATTCTTGCGCAGAACCGGCCTACTCCGACGCCACAAGCAGTTCAGTCCGGTCGGCGTGCGTTTCCGCCACCGCAATATATTCCTGAGCACGATTACGATCAGCGCAACATCAAGCTTGATTTGCGATTCGACTGGGAAAAGGAACAGGCGATAGGCACCGCTACGATAACTTTCGCGCCCACGGTTAAGGATTTGAGTCGGGTCGATTTTGATGCCGCGTACATGAGCATTGCCGGCGTGACGATGTCGTCGGGAACACCGCTCAGATTCGAATACGACGCGACCAGAGAAAAACTTTCCGTTTTTTTCACCCGTGCATATCAACCTTCCGATCAGCTGACAATCGTGGTCTCGTACCACACGAATAGGCCCCCGCCCGAAAAGCGCTTCGGCAGCGGCGGTCTGAACTTCATCAAGCCGCGACCTAACGATCCGACGCGGCCCCGGCAGATTTGGTCGCAGGGCGAGGCCGAATTCAATCATCTGTGGTTTCCCTGCTTCGATCATCCGAACGACTTTACAACTTCAGAAATCGTCGCCACAGTTGAAAAACCGCTCATGGTGATTTCCAACGGCAAGCTCATTGAGGTAAAGGAAAACCCCGACAGCACGCGTACGTTCGACTGGAAAATCGAGGAGCCTCACGCAACCTATCTCACTTCGATCATCGTGGGCGAGTTCGCTCCCATCCAGGGCGAATACGCGGGCGTGCCCGTGATCACCTACGTTTATCCGCAGGAAATTGAGCAAGGAAAATTCACCACCGCACGGTTGCCGGAAATGGTCAGGTTCTTTTCCGAGAAGACCGGTGTGAAGTATCCATATCCAAAATACGCCCAGACGACGGTCCGCGATTTCGGCGGCGGGATGGAGAACATCAGCGCTACGACGCAGACCGACAACATGATTCACGATGCGCGGGCGGAATTGGATTCAACCGCGGACGGCTTGGAATCCCACGAACTGGCACATCAATGGTTCGGCGACTTAGTTACATGCCGGAGTTGGTCCGACATCTGGCTGAATGAGAGTTTTGCAACATACTTTCAGGCGATGTGGGACGAATATCATTTGGGCCACGATGATTTTTTGTATCTCGACGTCAAGGCAAACCAGGAAAGCTACTATCAGGCCTGGGGCCGCGGTCAACGCCGACCCATCGTGACGAAAAACTATGCCGGACCCGATGCAGTTTTTGATACCTACGCCTACCCGCGGGGTGGCGCGGTCTTACACATGTTGCGAACGATTCTCGGCGAAGAGAATTGGTGGCGCGCAATCAATCATTATCTAACGAAATACGCGCATCAGCCCGTCGAGACAGAGCAATTTCGCATCGCCATAGAGGAAACGACGGGCCGACCAATGGATTGGTTTTTCGATGAGTGGCTTTACAAAATGGGTCATCCGATTTTCCACGTTACGCAAGACTATGATCCCGCTAACAAGTCATTGACGCTGAACGTCAGACAAGAGCAACATCTCGATCGAGAATCCCAATATCCTCAAGTCACTTTCTTTCAGACCCCTGTTGAAATCGAGATTCGCACCGCGACGAATACGCGAATTGAGCGCGTGCAGATCGAGCCAAAGGAAGAACAAGTCTTTAGATTTACGGTCAACTCGGAACCATTACTGGTTAACTTTGACTACGGCAGTACGCTCATCAAGGAGCTGGTGTTTAATAAGACAACCGGGCAGTTGCTTTTTCAATTAGCGCAGGACCAGGATGTGCTGGGCCGTATCTGGGCGTTGCAGCAATTGGGAGCACGAATGAATGACACCAAACTTGCTGCCGGCGATCGGACCACAATTATCAAGGGACTAGGCGACGTCGCGACTAAGGATAAGTTTTGGGGAACACGGTTGGAGGCGGCTGCGGCGCTAAGTGGTACGAAGGAAGCAAAGGATGCGTTGGCAGCTGCTACCCTGGATGCTAACGCACACGTGCGAGTGCGAGCGGTTAGTTCGCTTGCCGCCACCAAAGATGCCGCACTCGCGGACTTGTATCAACGCTTACTCAACGATCCAAGTTATGGAGTGATCCGCGCGGCCGCAGTCGCTTTAGGGCAGACGAAAAGCCCGACCGCCTACGATTCCTTAATTAAACTTGCCGATGTTTCTTCATGGCGCGATACGATTCGGGCTTCCGCTCTCAACGGATTAGCCGCTTTAGGCGATAAGCGCGCTCTGGAACTTGGGGTTAAGTATGCTGCTGCTCCAAACCAGACAGCGGTTCGTTCGGGTGCCCTTGCGATACTTGGCGCCGTCGGAAGAGACGACCCGCGAACGATCGAAATTTTGAGCGGCACGCTGAACGAAGCGTACGAGCGACGAAATTTTGGACTGTTGTCTGGCGCCGCAGAAGCGCTCGTTTCACTGGGCGATCAACGCGGGCTGGCAATCTTTGAGGAACTCAGCCGCAAGGCCTCGAGCTCGCCGCAAATCGTCTCCGCCATCGCGGGTTTCGAAACCCGCCTGCGGGCGAAGTTGACCTCGGCGAGGCCAGGGTCTTAAAGACCATTGCCCTGTTTTCCTTTCAATAGGTGAACCCCAGATGCTCTCCCGATTGCCAGTGCCGTAGCAACTCTCGGATAACAACGGCCCATCCGAAGCGGTGCGAGTTCAGGTCGGGTTCGACAACTTTGGGCTTGAGTTAAGGCGTACTGTCCTGTTATATTCCTAGCTTCAACGTGCCCTTCTCGCCCTCGAGGAAAAACAGTTAATGCCTGAAAGAGAGAACGTGGAGACAGGCCAATCTCACTTGACCGAGGCCGCCGGAGTTGCTACAGCTCCTGCGCCTAATACTTCACTTCTGGTCATTGAAGACGACGACAATATCTCGACCGCAATTGAAGAGTACTTCTCGAGAGCCGGTTACACCGTGCATGCCGCCCATGACGGAATAGCTGGAATTGAGGCCGCGCTTAAGAACCGTCCGGATGTTGTACTCCTCGATCTAATGTTGCCCAAGATGGATGGCCTGGCTGTCTGTAAAGACCTGAGGCAGAAAAACCCACAGATACCTATTCTGATGCTCACCGCTAAGGATGATGTAGTAGATAAAGTGCTCGGACTCGAAATGGGCGCCGACGACTACATTACCAAACCGTTTAGCTTGCGCGAGCTCGAGGCCCGTATCAAATCGGTGTTGCGCCGGGCTCGGGCGACCGCGGCAGGTGCCGACGGTAAAGATGAAACACCGATAGTACGCGGCAATCTACGCATCGATCCGGTCCGGCGCGAGGTCACGATTGCCGAGCGCCAAATCGATCTCACGCCCAAGGAGTTCGACCTGTTGCGATTATTTGCTTCAAATCCCGGACGCGTTTTCCCGCGCAAATATCTGCTCGAAAAAATCTGGGACTACTCCTACGAAGGTTATGATCGAACGATTGATTCCCACATCAATCGTTTGCGCGCAAAGATTGAACAGAATCCAGACAATCCCCAACTTGTGCTCACGGTTTGGGGCATTGGGTATAAATTCACCGACGCTGAGTGAAGATCGGCGTCGCCGATTCGCCAAGCCGAGATCGCATAACAACTCTGCAGCTAATCTTTTCAGAAGCTTCTAGACGGGCGTCATGCCTTCTGTTTCAGCGTCTGTAGGAAAAATCTGATTTCTCCGTGTAGACTCTGTGACCTCCGGGCCTCTATGTTGAAGGCGCGCATAGATCAACTCCGTTTTTGAACAAGCTCACAAGTGGTAGATTCAAGTTTGAAGTGCAACTTTGAGGAATGCGAACCTCAAGCGCCAAAGGCGCGAAATATGTTAGCCAGGGGCAAGTGCGAGCGAAGCGAAGCACGACGCCCCTGGATCGAGCAACTTTGAGGAATGCGAACCTCAAGCGCCAAAGGCGCGAAATATGTTAGCCAGGGGCAAGTGCGAGCGAAGCGAAGCACGACGCCCCTGGATCGATGCCTCAAAGGCCGCGAGCACTGAAAGTGCGAAATAGAAATCCTATGAACACGCGCGCTATGTCGCTCCTTCAGAGCTCCGTTCAATTGGTGCGGCTCCCAGGGGCGGCGCGCTTCGCTATCGCTCAGCACTTCCACCCCAGCGCGGCTGCCGCGCCGGGGACCCCGGCTTGCCCTGGCTACTTTATTCCGCGCCGTTGGCGCTAAATCCAAAGCCCGCTGCATTAATGCGCGTTGCACTTCCAAATTGAATGCACAAGTGACATTCCTGCAGCGACGTTGCATAATTCTCGCGAATGTTCAGACCGCTTCTCATTAATTCGCCCCAATGATGAAGACGATGAGCCAGCGCTCCTCCCATGCAAAGATCGCGTCGCGAGTTTTGCGATGCTGCACTGTTCTGGCATTTGGCTCAACACTGATTGCTGCTCAAAGCCGAATCATCAGACCGCAAAGCCAACCAAATCCGAAGAGCCCAGCTAAGCAGAGACACGTAGCTACCATTTGGTCGAGCGACTCTACTAACGGATCGCGAGTCGCACTGACTTCAGACCAATCGCTGAGCAATTACGAGGCGTATCGTCGCGACGATCGCTTCTATGTGAAAATCCCCGCCGCAGACTTGCCGCAGGCTGAAGCCGTGCGCGGCCGAGGCTTTGCCAACGTAAAGGCGCAGCGTAGCGGCGATAGCACGGTGGTTTCGTTTCGAGTGCAACAGGGCGCCGCCGTACACGTGGAACAATATTCAAACAGGCTGGATGTTGTTATCACGCTACCGGGCGCGCGCTTGCCGGCAACGCCGCCAAGCTCGAATATCAATACCCAAGCAAACAGCGGAATAGAGGCAACGAAAAGAGCGAGTGCTCTGAAGCAGAATGTCTCGCCAGAGAAGGGCGGAGGGCTTGCTTCGTCGTCGTTAGCTGGAAACAACCCGGATCGCGGGAACGCTTTGATCGTTCGCGAAGCCGGATCAGCCCGGACAACCACTATTCCAACACAGCGCACCGAAAGCGTCCCCGCGGCACCCCCGCGACAACGCCTGGCACGTCGACGACAGCAACGCCGTCACAGAACATGTCATCTGCCGCGACTGTCTTGCCGGCTAGTCACTCAACTAACACGATACCGCTTCAAACATCACAGACCGCTTCGGGTAATTTCAAAGACCGCTTGCACTATTGGATTTTATTGGTGCAACTCAATCCAATTCCGGTGGGTGTCGGAGCCACAATTCTGCTTCTCTTGATTACGATGTTTCTGTTTCAGCGAAGGCCGGCCAAGTCGACGAGTCGCATTCGTCCGTTCGGGGGCGAATCCAAAGCGAAGTCGAGCGGATCGAGTGCGACGGTTGTAACCGGACCACAGACCAGAGCAGTTTCGAACGAGGCTACGTCAGAAGCTGGAGTGACAAGGGCTAGCGTTGTGGCAGCGGCCAGTGACGCCGCCGGGAATGTTGCAGGCGAACTAGTGCCGCTTTCCGCAACGTATGGTGACAGCACACGTCAACTTCGCGTTAATCGCGTTGCTGAACAAGTAAGGAAACTTTTGGCGGGTGAAGACTTTGACCCCAGCGTCATTGCGTCCGACGATCGCGACACGCGGCAAATGGTCGGCGCGGAATTGATTTTGGCGCTGGTAGGCAGAAATGCTGAACGCCGTGAACGCGCGCGCACGACTTTCATGCAATACGGCTATTTTGACGAGGCGACACGCGATCTGCATATCGCCGAATCGCCGAACGAGCGGGCGGCAGCAGCGCGCCGGTTGAGCTTTGTACGCGATCGCGAAGCGACCCCACATTTGATCGCGGCGTTGGCTGATTCTTCGCCAAATGTGCGCTGTGCCGCCGTGGAAGCGCTGATGGATTTACGAGACGCATCGGCTATTGGGCCGCTGAATTCGCTAATGCGAAATGATACCGATCGCACAGTACCGCAAAGCCTGATTAAACACGCCATCGAAGCCTGCGCCATCAGTGGGGCCGAAGACGCGTCATCTCCCGCTGCTAAGCATACCGCTGCGTCCATTAGTCCTGAATCTAGCCATCAGTCAGGGGAAACAGAACGCGAGGTAATCGAATTATGACAGCGCGCAGTTTACTTTCCCTGCTGCGTGGAAAAGGCGTCGAATTAAGAACCTCCGGTGCCGATCGCCTCGTCATCGATGCGCCAAAGGGCATCATCACTCCGGAATTGCGCCAGGATCTAGCAGCAAATAAAGCGGAGTTGCTTCAGATTCTTCAGGCCGAACAATTGGCCGCACAGCCAGATGCAGCCACGGGTAATCCTACCGAGCTTGCGTTTGGATCCGACCTCGTACCGACGCCTGCACAGAGCAGCGAGTCAGCAACTATTATGACAACGGACGAGATCGCTCTCCTGGAAGGTGAGCTGATGCGCCTGCGAACGGAGGAAGAAGCGCGTCGCGCGGAAGTCGAAGCAACCAGAATGGCCGCCGAAAATGCGTTGCGCGTAGCCCAGGAACTCTGGCGCCAGGAGGAGCAGAAAGCCGCACGGTGCCGTGCACAAAAGGAAAAACATCGCATCGAAGCGGAAGCTCGCGAGCGCGTGGCCGAGGAGAATCATCGCCGAATCGCTGAACAAGAGATCGCGCGCTCTGAAGAAGAAGTGCGACGCATGCGGGCAATGGAGGAATCGCGGCGAGCGGATGTCGATGCAAAACTGCGCGCCGCCGCAGAAGCTCACCACCTGGAATTCGAGACTCTGCATAAAACGGAAGATGAGCAGGCCCGCCGCCGCAGCGAGGAAGAACGCCGATATATGGACCTCATGGCCCAAAGCAAAGCTCAGGAAGACGAGTTACGCCGCGACGCTGAGATGAGAATGCGTGCAGTCGAGAAACAAATCCTGCGCCTCCGAGCTCAGGAAGAAGCACGCCAAAGGGCTGGCGATGAAGGTCGACGTGTGGGCGAGGAAACAGCCCGTCAGCGAGTTGAAGAAGCGGCCCGCCAACGGGTCGAGGCCCAAGCTTACCGACGCGCCGAAGAGGAAGCACGAGATGCAGATCGGCAACACGCAGAATTGGAAGCCCGCATTCGCGCGGAGGTCGAGGCGAGGGTTCGCGAAGAAATAAAGCGCCGCGAGGCTGAGGTAGTACGTCTTCGAGCTGGAGAAGAACGCTTTCGGCAAGAAGAACATCCGCCAATGATCGACCAGCCGGTTGGCTCGGCAGAAGGAGTTACAGGAGGCGCTGAATGGTTTGATGTTGTCGTGATGAAGAGTGATTCGGCTCAAACAGCCGGGCCATCGACAGCGCTGGTACCGGAAGAAGATCAGGTTACTTCTGATCGCCCGAACGAAAACTTCGGCGCGATCACCCCTGATGACGCGGGCGCTCAATTCCAACCTGTAAGCGTCCCCGAGAGCGCTGCGGTTGAAGGTTCGTCCAATCCGGCAACAACGCTCGACCAGCTTAAGAGCAAGAAATCAGGCGAGCGGGCAGCGGCGGTCTTAGATTTGGCTCGCTCTGGTGGTGAAGATACTTTTCGCCAGATCAACACAGCTTTTGACGATCAAGCGGTTGAAGTGCGCAGCGCTGCTGCCCGCGCATTGTTTGAATTTCAGAAAGATCATGCCGCGGCCTTCACACGCGCGTTCCGGGAAGCACCAGCTGAACGACGCCGCAGGATTGGCACGGCCATCGCTTCGTCTGGCCTGGCCAGCGAAGCGATCAGAAATCTTACCGGCGAGAGTCGTGACCAAAGTTACGATGCTTTCTCGCTACTGTTCTTGATGTCTAAGGCCGGCGAGATCCGATCGCTTGTGCGAGCCATCGAGGAAGACCCGAATATCGAAGTCCGACTTGCCGTGGTTAAGCTGCTTGCATTGAGTGGTCAGGCTGACACTCTTCCGGCGTTTCGGCGCATGGCTGCCCGCGAGTCACTGCCACCGGAAGTGCGATCAGCGGTGATAGAGGCAATCTCCCAAATTGCCGGCCAGCCTGCCGACGCCCCGTCAATGGTATAAGCGAGCAACTGGCAGTAGCCCGACCGTGAGGGAGGGCGTCTCAGTCCGATCTAGGAGTCGAAGTCACATTTCTGAAGGGCGCAGCGCAATTTGCTCTGCGCCCTTCGCTCCAATCGGGGCATTAGCCCGTTAGGGAGCGCTCAGTCGCCAAACGTCGGCAACTCGTCCCTTTGGCCAAGCAGTACATACCTAGCCTGGACGCAATGCGCTCAGTTCCATAAACATTCTGTTTCCGGTTCATTGATCCACGCTCATCGCCATGTAGCCACTCACGTCGCTTCATGGAGTCAGTACCACCCGCGTCAGCGGGTGGCCTAGGGAGACCTCCTCAGATTGTGGAGTGATGTGGTACTGACTGCTGACGCCTGGATGACTCCTTGGCCCATCCGCTCACGCAGGTGGTACTGACTGTTTACTCCTGCTTACTGCCTACTGCCTACTGCCTACTGTTCTCCGAGCCCTCCCTCACGGTCGGCTACTGCCCCGAGCCGCAGGCTCCGGCGCCACTACGATTTGTTCTATTCACGATCCACGATTTACTATTGACGCTTATGCCGTTTCGGCTCAAATCGGACTATCTGCCCTGTGGCGACCAGCCCCAGGCAATCGATGCGCTGGTGCGCGGACTTGGCGATGGCTCGAAAGATCAAGTCCTGCTGGGCATCACTGGCAGCGGCAAGACTTTCACAGTCGCCAGCGTTATCGAGCGTACCCAGCGGCCAACGCTGGTAATCGCGCACAACAAGACTCTGGCAGCGCAGCTTTATCAGGAATTCAAGTCGCTCTTTCCGGAAAACGCAGTTGAATATTTCGTTTCGTATTACGACTATTATCAACCAGAAGCTTACGTGCCCGCGTCCGACACCTATATTGAAAAGGACGCCATCGTTAATGACGAGATCGATCGCCTACGGATGTCCGCGACCCGCGCCTTGTTTGAGCGTCGCGACGTAATCGTCGTCGCCAGCGTGTCGTGCATCTACGGTCTCGGCGATCCTGATGCGTACTATGGCATGCTCGTGTTTCTGGAACCGGGCATGCGGATCGCGCGCGACACTTTGCTGCAGCGTCTGGTCGAGCTGCAATACGAACGATCTGACGTCAACTTTAAGCGAGGGAGTTTTCGCGTGCGTGGCGATGTGGTTGAGGTTTATCCCAGCTATCAGGACGAGGCTTATCGTGTCGAGCTCTGGGGCGACGAGATCGATTCAATCGCGACCATCGATCCCTTGCTGGGCGAGGTTATCCAGACGCATAAGTCAAGACTGCCAATCTACCCGAAATCGCATTACGTCATGCCCCGCACTACACTCCGGCGCGCGATCAAGTCGATTCGGCAGGAGTTGGAATGGTGGGAGCCCAAGCTCATCGAAGAAGGAAAGCTGCTGGAGGCGCAGCGATTGCACCAGCGGACAATGTTCGATCTCGAGATGCTCAAAGAGATGGGCTTCTGCCGCGGCGTTGAGAATTATTCGCGCCATCTGACTGGCAAACAGCCGGGCGAGCCACCGCCGACGCTGCTCGATTATCTGCCGCGCGACACGCTGGTAGTGATTGACGAATCGCATCAGACAATTCCCCAGGTGCGGGGAATGTTCTTTGGTGATCAATCTCGAAAACGCACGCTGGTTGAGTATGGCTTCCGTTTGCCCTCGGCTCTGGACAATCGGCCGCTGAATTTTGATGAGTTTGAAGAGCGAGTAAGCCAAAGGATTTATGTCTCGGCCACGCCCGGTCCTTATGAATTAACGAAATCCAGCGGCGAAGTGATCGAGCAAATCATCCGCCCCACGGGTCTGATGGATCCGGAAGTCGAGGTACTACCCGTTAAGGGACAAATCGATCATCTACTTGGCGAATGCCGGGCGCGCGCCGAGTGCAGGGAGCGGGTGCTGGTCACCACGCTCACGAAAAAGATGGCTGAAGATCTGACTGAGTACTTCACCGAAGTTGACGTGCGCGTGCGCTATCTTCATTCGGACATCGAGACGCTTGAGCGCATAAAGATTCTGCGAGACCTGCGGCGCGGCGAATTCGACGTATTGGTCGGCATCAATTTGCTGCGGGAGGGCCTGGACTTGCCGGAAGTCTCGCTGGTTGCAATTCTTGATGCTGACAAAGAAGGGTTCCTTCGTTCTGAATCTTCGCTGATTCAAACGATTGGGCGTGCTGCGCGCAACGCAAATGGCAAAGCTATCCTGTATGCCGATCGAGTTACCGAATCTATGAAACGCGCGATTGATGAAACTCGGCGGCGCCGGGCTTTGCAGGAGATTTACAACCGTGAACACGGCATCACCCCGCAAACGATCATCAAGCCAATCGAAGCTACGCTGGTGACCGCGGCCGAAGCGGATTACTTCAAAGTTCCTTTGGAGCTTGAAGACATCGAAGGTTACAGTCCGGAACAAATTAACGAAACCATAGCACGGCTGGAATTTGAAATGCGTGAACACGCGAAGCGATTCGAGTTTGAAAAGGCAGCCGAGCTGCGCGATCGGATTAAGCATCTGCGCGAACGTGAACTGGTAGTAGCGTGATTTGGGTGCGCCGGCAGAGCGAAGCGGCGAAGGCGCTCTGGATTATTCCCCGCTCGCATTGGAAGAGTCAGGGGAGAGGGTGCGAAGCATAGCGGCGTCGCGCGCTACGCTGGTCGCGCTCCAAACATAAACGCGTACCGCACGATTCAACCAGCCCGCGTCGCGGGCGGTGAATTTGGCCCAGGGTGAAGCGAGCGTAGCGAGCGGAACCCTGGGTGAGCGATTAGTTTGAATTTACAAGCCCGCTTTTTAGCGGGCGACAGTTACAGAACCGGGAGCGGAGAGTAGCGACCGGGTTATGGTAACTGCGAAAAAGTTCTGCACTAATGCTGACCAAATCTCAACCAGACGAGATCCAGGATTTCCTCTCTGACGCGAGCTACGTGAAGGGCGGCAATGCAACGCTCGTCGTTTTCCCTGAAAGCTCGAATGAAATCGCGGAGATTCTCAAGCGCGCCATTCACGATCAAATACCCGTCACGATTTCCGGCGCCGGCACCGGAACCGTTGCCGGTCGTGTTCCCTTCGGCGGAACTGTAATAGCAGCCGACAGGCTAAACCAGATAAGAGAGGTCGTTCATAATGATCAGGGCGGCGGTCGAGCGATCGCGGGAGCCGGCGTAATTCTCCGAGACCTTCAACGCGCCGTTGAATCGGAGGATTTGTTCTATCCACCCGATCCCACCGAACGCAGTTGCTTTCTCGGGGGCACAGTGGCAACTAATGCTTCAGGCGCACGAACTTTCAAATACGGCCCGACGCGGCGGTATGTTGAGCGATTGAGAATTGCGTTAGCCACCGGCGACGTAATCGACCTCCGTCGCGGTGAATGTCACGCGGATGCGAACGGGCGAATCGCGATTCCCCTTCCCTCCGGACGAATCCTTGAAGCGCAATTGCCTTCCTATCGTATGCCTGAAGTTCGCAAGCACGCTTCGGGTTATTACGTCGCGCCGGAAATGGACGTGATCGATCTATTCATTGGCAGCGAAGGAACGCTGGGTGTGATTGTCGAAGTTGAAGTGAAGCTGCTCTCGAAGCCCGAAGGTCTTTTGAGTGGCATAGTGTTCTTTGACTCAGAAGAGAGACTGCTCGCCTTTGTCCGTGAAGCACGTGAACGGTCGCTCGCCAATCGTGTCAGCAGCCCGACCATAAACGCCGAGCTGGCGAATCGGGGCAGTAGCCCGACCGTTAGGGAGGGCTTCATTTCACCGTCCGAACGACTTATAGGCATTGACGCTAGAGCCCTTGAGTACTTTGACATCGAATCACTCCGGTTCCTGCGCCAGACGTACGAAATGATTCCTGACCTGGCTGTCGGCGCCATATTCTTCGAACAGGAGACCACGCCATCAACCGAAGATTCCCTGATGAATGAGTGGCTGTCTTTACTCGACGAGCACAAGGCGTTAAGTGATAGCTCCTGGTTCGCCACTAATGAAACTGACCAGGCAAAGCTACGCGAGTTTCGTCACGCGCTCCCCGTGCTCATGAATGAATGGTTTGCGCGACACAATCAGCGCAAGGTTTCGACGGATATGGCTGTTCCCGATGATGCGTTCGCCGACATTTTACGCTTTTATGAGGACAGTCTGCGCGGCACGGGCCTCAGATACACAATCTTCGGTCATATCGGCGACAATCACGTCCACGTGAACATTCTTCCGCGCAATGATGACGAAGCAGGGAACGCTTGGGAAATTTACCGGAAATTCATTCACCGCGCAGTCCAGGTGGGCGGCACTATTTCAGCCGAGCACGGAATTGGGAAATTAAAGCGCGAGTATTTGCGCGAGCTTTACGGCGAAGAGCATCTGCGTGAGATGGCTGCGTTGAAGCGTGCTTTCGATCCGGCAGGCATTCTTGGGCGCGGAAATATGTTCTCGGAACGGTTTCTGTGATGGTAAGGTAAAGCGTTCATCGCAGAGGCGCAGCGCGGCAGAGCCGCAACCAACGCCGATAATAGTTGAGTTATGTTGGTTGAGTTCATTTCGTCCCTACGGGACTGCGCTGAGGAAAAACTTGCTCCAAAAACAAGAAGTTGGACTTTTGCTGCGCAGAGAATGCGGAGATCGCGCAAGGAAAGGACCACATGCATCCGAAGCCCCAACGAATAAGAATTAATCAGATCTCCGAGGAAATAATCGCCGCCGAAATCGCGGTTCATCGAGCATCCTCTGCGTTCTCCGCGTCTCTGCGGTGAATGTCTTCGTTACGAACAAAGAACAATGTTCAGATTTACGACAGCAGGCGAATCACACGGTCGCGCGCTCGTCGCGATAGTTGAAGGTCTGCCTGCCGGCCTGCCGATCGATCTTGAGCAAATCAATCGCGAACTGTATCGCCGGCAGCAAGGCTATGGTCGCGGCGCGCGCATGAAGATCGAGCAGGACCGCGTCGAGGTTCTCAGCGGCGTTCGTCATGGGCTAACCCTGGGATCGCCACTGGCGCTGATGATTGAAAACAAGGATTGGGCCAACTGGGGCGAGGTGATGTCCGTCGAGCCGCACGATATTGCTCCGGAGAAATCACGTCGCGTCAAACGTCCGCGTCCCGGCCACGCTGATCTCGCCGGCGGTTTGAAATACGACGCGCACGATCTGCGTAATGTGCTCGAGCGTGCTTCCGCGCGCGAAACTGCCGCACGGGTCGCCTGTGGCGCACTGTCCAAACAGCTGCTCCGAAACTTTGATATTGAGATTCTTAGCCACGTGATTCAGCTCGGCGGCATTCCGCAGAAGCCGCTGGAACTTACCTGGGATGTTATCGCCGCGATTCCCGATGATGCCTCACTGCATTGCGCCGATAGAGACGCGCAGCAGCGGATGATCGAATTGATTGACCAAAAGAAAAGCGAAGGCGACACACTGGGCGGTATCTTCGAGGTTGTGGCACGCGGTGTCGTCCCGGGTCTTGGCTCGCATACAGCCTGGGACACGAAACTTGACGGACGATTGTCTCAGGCGGTCATGTCGATTCATGCCGTGAAAGCAGTAGCGATTGGCGCCGGCGTGGAGGCTAGTTCCCTTCCCGGCTCAGAAGTTCACGACGAAATTGGTTACAACGAAGAAACGAAAGACTTCATACGCGCCACAAATCGGGCTGGCGGTCTCGAAGGTGGAGTTACGAACGGCGAAGAAATTCGCGTACGCGGTCACCTGAAGCCTATCTCGACGCTGCGTCGTGCGTTGCGCTCAGTCGATATCGACACTAAACAGGAAGAACGCGCCGCGTTTGAGCGCTCAGACATTACTGTGGTTCCTGCGGCCGGTGTGATTGGCGAAGCAATGGTAGCGCTGGTCCTGGCGCAGGCCATGCGTGAAAAATTTGGCGGCGATAGTTTAGGAGAGATGAAACGAAACTTTGAAGGCTATCGGGAGCAGTTGCGTGGATATTAAGACGCGAGAATCGTGGTCATGAAGTCAGTACCACCCGCGTTAGCAGGTGGGTCATGGCGCAGCCTTGCGATGCAAGGTCTTAGGATTAAGGTACTGGGTCAATTTTAGTATTCAGGCTACTTACTACTGGGAACGCGGGGCGCCCTCGCCCGCTGCGCGCCGAAGGCGCGAAGCTTCCAAATACCCAACAGAACGTTATCAAAACCATTTCTCGCGCTTCGCGCTCAAGTGCGGGCGAGGGCGCCCGCGCTCCCAGTGAAGCGGAGCCTCAAATTCCAAATTGAACCAGTACCAGGATTAAAGCCAACTGGCGAAACCAAAACGTTGATCGTAAAATCAAATTGCATAAGAAATTACAGTTTCGAAGTTGAATTTTAAGAATGTCGCTCCTAAAAATAGTCACCTGGCCAAATCTGATTCTCGAGACGCCCGCCAATCCGGTCACTGAATTCAACGGCGAGCTGACCAGGCTCGTCAACGATATGTTCGAAACGATGTACGCCGCGCCGGGCGTCGGTCTGGCGGCGGTACAGATCGGAGTTCCCAAGCGGCTGTTTGTGATGGATTGCTCCGGAGGCAAAGATCCTTCGCAACGGGTGGTCATGATCAATCCGGAAGTTCTCAGCATGGAAGGCAAACAGGACGGCGACGAAGGCTGTCTCTCCTTCCCCGGTATCTTCTTTAATGTCGAGCGCAACCTGCGCGCCATCGTGCGCGCGCACGACATTCACGGCCAGGAATTCGAGCTCGACGGGACAGAGCTGACAGCGCGTTGCATGTTGCATGAAACGGATCATTGCGATGGAATCGTTTTCATCGATAAGATGACGCCGTTAAAACGCGAAATCGTGAAGCGCAAGATCAAGAAGCTGCAAAAGGCCGGCGAGTGGCCTTCGTAAGCGCAGATCCACTCGGCGGATAGTTCCGAAGGCAAAACAGCTCGTAAGCCTGCGAAGCAGGCGGCAGAATTTAGCCCAGGGCAAGCGAAACTGAACGAAGTGAAGTTGAGCGCCGCCCTGGGTACAGTAGAAGAACAAACTCTGAGCCCGCTTTAGCGGGCGGAAGAAATAGGTTCCGTCGCGCGCTAAAGCGGGCTTAGTAACTATAATGGTCGGGTACCCAGGGTTGCGCTCGCTTCACTCGCTTACCCTGGGCTAAATTCTTGCCGCCTGCTTCGCAGGCTCGTTGGTAAACTTTCACCTTTGAAATTATTCAACGCACAACCTGACAGAAGAGACTGTTATGCCAACTGAATTTCGTAACGAACCATTAACCGACTTCGCTAAAGAAGAAAACGCGCCGGCCATGCTCTACGCCATTGAAAAGGTAAAGACCCAACTGGGCAGCGAATATCCGCTCGTCATCGGCGGCGAGCGGATCAAGACGGACAGCAAACTCGAAAGCTACAATCCGGCGAATCGAACGCAGGTAGTTGCAAAGTTTCAGAAAGCAACAAAGGAGCTCGCAAATCGCGCCGTCGAAGAGGGGAACCGGGCTTTTCAGACATGGCGAGACGTGCCGGCAGAAGAACGCGCGCAGCTGCTGTTTCGTGTTGCCGAGCTCATGCGCGTGCGTAAACACGAATTGTCGGCATGGATGATTTATGAAGTGGCCAAGACCTGGCCGGAGGCTGACGGTGACACGGCGGAAGCGATCGATTTTTGCGAATTCTACGCGCGCGAAATGCTGCGCTATGCTGCGCCGCCACCGCTGACAAAGCTTGCCGGTGAAGAAAATCACCTCGAATACATTCCGCTTGGCGTCGGCGCAGTAATTCCGCCTTGGAATTTCCCTCTGGCCATCATGGCAGGCATGACGGTCGCGGCGGTTGTCACCGGAAATACTGTCGTGCTCAAACCGTCGTCGGATGCACCAACAATCGCTTATAGGTTTTTCGAGTTGCTCGAGGAAGCAGGCATGCCCGCAGGTGTCGTGAACTTTATGACCGGTTCGGGCGCCGAAGTAGGCGACCTGATCGTCGATCATCCCAGGACGCGCTTTGTCGCCTTCACCGGTTCGAAAGAAATCGGCCTGCGCATCAATGAGCGCGCCGCGAAGGTTCACGAGGGGCAACTTTGGATCAAGCGTGTGGTCGCAGAAATGGGTGGCAAGGACGCAATCATCGTCGCCGACGATGCGAACCTCGAGGAAGCTGCGACCGGCGTGGTCCAATCGGCATTTGGCTTTCAGGGCCAGAAATGCTCGGCCTGCTCGCGGGCCATTATTGATGCGCGGGTTTACGATCCGATGGTTGAAAAGATCGCGGAACGGACCGCGAAGATCAAAGTTGGCGATCCGACTGATACCGCGACGACGATGAGCGCTGTCATTAATGAGAAGGCCTTCAAAACAATCAATAGTTACGTTGAGAAGGGCAAAGCCGAAGGCGGTCGCGTTGTTGCCGGCGGCGGCTCGGATGGCGAACAGGGGTTCTTTATCGAACCAACCGTCATTGCTGATGTGAAAGCTGGTTCGACGATTGAACAGGAAGAAATCTTCGGCCCGGTGCTGGCGGTGATCAAAGCGAATGATTATGACGACGCGTTACGAATTGCTAACGACACGCAGTTTGGTTTGACCGGTGCGCTCTATTCGAGGGACGAGGCGAAGATTGAACGTGCCCGTCGCGAATTTCATGTCGGCAATCTTTACTTTAATCGGAAGTGCACTGGTGCTTTAGTCGGCGTGCATCCCTTCGGGGGCTTCAACATGTCGGGCACGGATTCAAAAGCCGGCGGCCGCGATTATCTCTTGCTTTTCATGCAGGCAAAGGTCTCATCGGCAAAGATTGGCGCAACTACCAGCAAGAGAGCCGAAGCGGGTACCGCGATATAGTTTTCAAAGGGGGATTGCGGCTCTGCCGCCGCACAGTGCGGAAAGGGCGGGGCGTCCCCAGCGGCGCAACGCCGCTGGGGTGCTAGTCTTTGCCTTTCCGACAATCGTAAGATATTGATAGAGGCTACGCCTCGACTTGGAGGCGCAGCCTCTTCTTATTTTCTATTTGCCTGATACGGTAAGGCCGAGCCTTACCGCACTGGATAGCGGCAAGCCGCCACAGTTTATGCGCATCGTTTTCATGGGCACACCTGAATCTGCGGTGCCGTCTCTGCAGCGACTGGTCGATGACGGTCATGAGATTGTGGCGGTCTGGACCCAATCCGATAAGCCCGCGGGCCGCGATCAGGAGTTGCGTCAATCGCCGGTTAAGGAGTTTGCCCTTCAGCACCACTTCGCGGTTCATCAGCCAGCCAGAATTAAGAATCAGGAAGCGAAAGATCTGTTCGCCTCGCACAAGGCGGACACGGCGGTCGTCGTCGCTTACGGGAAAATCCTACCGCCGGAATTCGTGAATGCGCCGCGTCACGGATGTATCAATGTTCACTTCTCGCTCTTGCCGAAGTATCGTGGCGCGGCGCCCGTCAACTGGGCAATCGTCAACGGCGAGAATCAAACCGGCCTTACTACAATGCGAATTATTGAAGAGCTGGATGCGGGCCCGATCCTCCTGCAAAAAGCGACGAAGATTGAAGAGGACGAAACCGCCCCTGCACTCATGTCGCGCCTGGCTGAGATAGGCGCAGAGGTTCTCAGCGAGACCCTTCGCAATCTGGAAAACATCGAGCCCAAGCCGCAACTCGACGAAGAAGCAACCTTTGCTCCAATACTGAAACGTGGGGACGGTTTAATCGATTGGACGATGGATGCGTTTGCAATTGAGCGGCGCGTGCGTGGTTTTCAACCATGGCCAAATGCCTACACGACGCTCAATTCACGACGCTTAATCATCTGGCAAGCTACCCCTGAGAAAGCTCAACAACCTCTCAATGCACGATCAGAGGCGGCTGCTCCTACTCCTGGCAGAATCATGGAAGCTCAGGTCGATACTGTCAGCGTCTCTTGCAGCCATGGGACCATTCTGCGCATTTTGGAACTTCAGCCCGAGGGCGCGCGTCGCATGAGCGCACGCGATTTTCTTAACGGTGCGCGGATTAGAGCTGGTGAGACGCTGGGCGAAAGTTAGTTGGACCGTTGTACGTAATTTTCCTCGCGTAAGGTTATCGTACCGCACCATTCAGTAGACTCTGCAAATTCTTCCACACTAAATCCGGGGTAAGTTCCACTAGGCAAGCTGGTTTGAATGCTGCCTCGCCCTGATAAAAGCATTCCTGCTCGTGGCATTTAACACACTCAAAGGCTGAAGCCATTTGCAGTTGATGTTTACCAGTAGCACCGACCAGCAGAGGATCCGTAGCTCCGTAGATTGTCAACGAGGGTATATCGAGCGCCGCGGCAATATGACTCAAGCCGGTATCGAGACCGACCGTTGCACGCGCGCCGCTGATAATCGATGCTTTTTCCGAAATTGAAAGCTGAGGCAGAACGCACGTTTTCTCTGAGCCGGCTGCAATCCTCAAAGCGCGCTGGCGTTCCGGTTCATCGCCCCAGGGAAAGATGACTGACAAACCAGCCTGCGTCACTTTCTTTGTTAAGCTTTGCCAGTAATTCTCCGGCCAGCATTTGGAAGACCAACTCGTGCTGTGAATGAAGACAAGATAAGGTTCAGGCGGCGCTAACAACATTGCAGGCAAACGCGACCGATCGATGCCATAGTCCACTTCCCCCTCGTCATACTCATACTCGAGCGCGCGCGATAACAACTCGCGCATTCGTTGAATGGAATGTTTACCTTTGGGCACGGAGAATTTTTTCTGATAAGCAAACTGTGCTCCCCATTCATGCACGCTGCTACTGTCATACCCTGCGCGCGGCCCTCTGGCCAGCCGAGACGCGAGCGCGCTCTTTAACTCGCATTGGACGTCGACGATCAAATCATATTCGCGGCTGCGCAGTTTCCTGAGAAAAGCCTGCGGCTCGCCATTCTTAAAAGACTGTCGCCAGTTCCGGCGCCATCTGCGAAAACCACTCGGCATGATCTGGTCCACGCTGGGATGCCACGCCGGCACCTGCGCAAAAGACTCATCGACTACCCAGTCGAAACGTATTCCGGGAATCGCTATCGATGCATCGGTGAGAGCCGGCAAGGTCTGGACCAAATCTCCCATCGAAGAAAGTCTGACGATTAGTACACGCATGGACGAATAAACTAACTGCCGCCTTTGCCCAGGCGTCGTTGGAGCTTTTTCAATTTTGCGGTAATGCTATGACGCAATATATGCCTGTCACGCGCAGCTTCATCTCTGATGTAATTCAGTTGGAGCACTCTGCGCGGTCCAATGAACGCGGTATGCCCATGCCAACAATCCGGAGTGACTTTGAAGATCAAACAAGTGCCAAGGACCGGTGGTATTTCAAGGAGGTAATCGTCCAGGTCTTTACCGTTTTTTAAGATGCGCAGCCGGCCACGCTCGTGCTCCCAGGTCGGATTCAGATAAAGCAGAAGGGTGAGAAACTTTGATTTCGTGTCGGCATGGATGCGTCCATCGCGCTTGCCAGCAATTCCGCGCACGGTGATCATGGTGAACCGATCGTTCAGATTGATATCGAATTTCCTGGCGATTTCTGCCTTCAAGAGAGGGCTGTTCAATTCTTCTACCAGGCGCTCGAAGGTTCCGCCATACTCGACTTCGCTTAAGGGAAAACTGCCACGCGAGGAGATCTTGGGAAAATCTCGGTTCAGCCCTTCGGCATATTGCTGATTGAGAAAGTTCGGAACCAGCACAAAAGGAAAAGGCGTCGCCGTCAGAGACTCTTCCCGCAACGCGTCCAGGTTAATAATCGAAAGCTGTTCGCTCATCGAATTGTTACCTTAAGAGGTTTGCCGTTGGAAACGCAACCGCGTTGGAGTGCGGACATTCCGTCCGCACTTCGTGTCAGAAGCCCGACCGTTAGGGAGGGCTCGGAGAACAGTAGGCAGTAGGCAGGAGGCAGTAAGCAGGAGGAAACAGTCAGTACCACCATGTTGACTCGACTGCTTTGAGACCCCTATCCTCGTCCGCGTTAGCGCGTAGTTCGAGCAGCGCTCTGATCTCTGACCTCTGATCTCTGACTTCAACCTTGAAGATCACAGCCACCATTATCACCCTCAACGAGGCCAGAAACATTCGCGCCGCCTGCCAATCCGTGTCCTGGACTGATGAGATTCTGGTTGTCGATTCCGGTTCGACCGATGCGACGCGCGAAATCGCCTCACAGTGTGGTGCCCGGGTCATTGAAAGAGAGTGGCCCGGCTTTGCCGAGCAAAAACAGTTCGCCGCGGACGAGGCCCGAAATGATTGGATCTTTAGCCTCGATGCCGATGAACGCGTCTCTGATGAGCTGCGCGCTTCAATCGCGGAACTCCAAACCCGGAGAGATGAAGATCTTGCTGACGGTTATTTCATTCCGCGCCGAGCCTTCTACATGGGCCGATGGATACGCGGGGGTGACTGGTATCCCGACCACCAATTGCGTCTGTATCGAAAATCAAGAGGGAGCTGGGAAGGCGCTTATGTTCACGAATCTGTGCGAATGGATTCCGAAGCGCGGATTGAAACGCTTAAGGGGGACTTGCTGCATTACCCTTTCGAGAATCCTTTAGAGCATCATCACATGATAGGCGAGCGCTACGCGCCGCTGGCGGCGCGCAAGATGTTTGAAGCGGGCCGGCGCACGTCTCGATTCCAAGTTGCAACCATGGGCCCGGCGACTTTCATCCGCAACTACGTTTTGAAAGGCGGCTTTCGCGACGGCCTGGCTGGTCTTACTATTGCGAAACTTGCCGCACATCACGCTTTTCTGAAGTATCTGCTGCTCTGGGAAATGCAGAATCCTCCGGCCGAAAAAAAAGGAAGAGCTTGAGACGATCTCGATGATGGGTGGAGGAAAGAGCCGGGTCAAAGTCTAATGGCTGATCTTCATCGCTGCCGCTCACTCAGTTGTTACTTTTGCCGCAGAAGCCCGCGCGTAAGCAAGGCTCACCTCATCTTCACGCTGAAGGGTCAGTAGCCCGACCGTCAGGGAGGACGCATTCTGTCATCACGCTGAAGGCGTGAAATAAAATAGCCAGGGGCAACGCCCCTGGATCAGATTAATCCGGATGGGTTAACGGCGTAATAAACATCTCTCTGGTTACAGAATGACAGCATCTCGCACGTCTTTATCTCTTGCTCGAATGGTTTACAGGCGGGTTATGGCTCCTCTCGGCAGATATAAACTGCAAAGGATGCTCGGAGATGGGCTACCCTGGCCTTTCCAACGCCCTTTGGAGTTTTTGTTCGATAGACGGTTAAGCCACGCGGAGCAGCAGGCGGTGTGTAGAGTTGAGTTGGTTCGAGAAGCGGTGGATCGTCAGGCCTGCTCGTTTGAAGTTGTTAACCGTGATGGTAAAGTTTGCCAGCTCGCCGCCTCTCAGATTGCACAACGGTCGAGCGTCAACCCTGAATGGGGGACCTTCCTATATCTGCTCTGAACAAGATTCTTCCGACGTTAGGAGGTGGTATTGACCTGGCCTATATCGACGGTCATCATAAATACGAGGCGACGTTACACTATTTTCACCGCTTGGAGCCACACTTGAACAAAGGAGCGTTGGTTGTTTTTGACGACGTTCATTTGTCAGAGGGTATGTGGCGGGCGTGGCAAGTCCTCAAAGGATGGGAAGGATTCGCATACACTATAGATGCGGGCAGATTCGGAATATGCTTTTGGGATGGCGCCTCTTCGATACCCGTTAATTATAACCTTTGCCCGTACGTCGGCTGGTTATGGAAAGTGTCAACCTAAGACAGTCTGTGGTTGCTCTATCGCGCGAAATCTAACTGATATATGAAAGGGCGTCCCCCTGGGGCTGTGTTCGAACTGACGATCTATCTCTTTCCCACAACTCGCGAGGCTGTCTCAAAACTCGGACTTGAGCTTGATGGAAGTGTTTTTTGACCGCAAAGGACGCAGAGGATTTCGCAGAGGAACGCAAAGGAAAGTTTTTTCTGCGACCTCTGCGGAAGACTCGGCGACCTCTGCGATTTGGACCCGGACTTAAGATTGGCATGTTGAGTTTTGACAATAGCCTCTGGCGCTGTGGGCTGTTGATATATAGTCGGCTCCGCCGACTGGTAGACCTTCAAGCTGGGATCAAATGATATGCACTACTTGAAAGCGCGCATTTTTGCCCTGGTGTTAATTCTCGTTTCCATTGGCCTCATCTACTATAACTGGCATCAACTCTTACATGAGGGCAGTTACTCCTTGAAACTGGCAGCGTTTGGCCCTGTCATAGCAATAGGCGGACTCTATCTCCTGATATTTCCCTCGATGGGAAGAAAGCCCACAACTGCTAAGGAAAAGATCATAGTGCTTATAGTGTTTGGAATCGGGCTGGTGGCAGGATTGATAAACTGGTATTTAATGGACCCTGGTTTTTTCGTGAGGTGAGAAAACAGATGTCGAAGACGGCGTTGGCTCCGACTCAGAAAAGTAAATCCAATCGGTTCAGGGGCTGGTAGGGATCTGGTAACAGGTTACTCTGAGATTATTGAGTCACCCGAACACAAACATCGTTTAGAGCTTTTTATTAATCGCCACGCCCGTTCAACTTTGACCTCGGCAGTGGTTGATGATTCCTGGAAGATCGATATTTGGGTTTCAGAGCCTGAAGTCTTCGAGACGATTCGCCTCTACTGCGACCAAATTGGAACACGATTGTCCGAATCTGCTCGATTGAGAATTCTGCAGATTAAGTCAGCGTGTTGGCGACATCCGGAGTATCGTCGTGGGTTTTCCAGTAATGACATCTATTCAGCAGTTCTGGATTACGATGTAGTCGATATCGAAGGCTTTTGGAAATTTTTAAGGGAGGGCGATCGGGCCGTCTAACCACTCGCTGTACCTGAGTGGCGGGTCGAATGTTCTCTAACTTGCTCATTTGAATCCGCGATGTTGCTAATTGCCGAATCATTGGACGGGAGCGCGGGTCGCGCATTCTTTAACTCGATTTACCCGCTCACTACGCGAGCGGTTCTGTAACATATTAATCGTTATGCCAAACTGGCCCGAAAAGCGGATGACGCGGAGTATTCTCACGTTTGAACGGGCGAAATAGAGTTGAGGATTATAAAAAAGGCACTTAACAAGTCATGGAAAGCCCGCACCGTGGGCGGCATAGCATTAGCCCACAGCGCGAGCTGTGGTATGCGTACGCAACAAGACCCAGCCCGCGAATGCGGGTTGCCGGTCTTGACCAACATGTCGCCCCGCTGGGGCTTGGGTTCGATTTTGATTCTCTTTCCCACAGCTGGCGCTGTGGGCTACAGATATATCGTCGGCTCCGCCGACTGGTAGACCTTTTCTCCTCGATGGAGAACGCAGCGAGCACCGTTATCGTTGGTCGAGCGGTTCTGTAACACGCTTATCGCCAACCCGGTCAACTGGAGTTGTCCGCATTCGGGTTACCAGATCTAATGCTCATTGCGATATTAGAAGATGATGAGCGGCGACTCGATGAAATGAACCGACTCCTCTCCGAAGCGCTGCCGAGTACTGAGCTCGTCTTCTTCGACAATGCACCAGACATGGTGGCCTGGCTCAATGAGCACCTTGCTGAAGTTGACCTTCTCTGTCTGGATCATGATCTCGTCTTTACGCCCGAACGACCCGGAGGAAGGACGGATCCGGGCACCGGCCAAGATGTAGTGGACTTTCTTGTGACCAGATCGCCGCTGCCATCGGTGGTGATTCACACGTCGAATTGGGGAGCGGTGGCGGGGATGGTCTCGTCGTTGGAGCAAGCCGGATGCCGAGTATGCCGGGTGATTCCCTTCGCGGAAGTCAAATGGCTCAAAACTGCCTGGCTCCCGGTCATCCGATACATCCTCGCTCATCGGGGCGGCGCCTAACCTAAGGGTTGTGTTCTACCCCTCTTTCGATTGGAGCGCAAGCACAGGATTAAGGCGATTCTAACGCATACAAAAGCGCGGCGGTGTTTTGTAAAATGCGCGCGATAACGTCCAACGTCGTTGCTCTTATAAATCCTTCTCACTTTATAAATCTCAGAACCAAACGAAGCTTGCCGCGTGCAATATGTGGAAGAAGGCGACGCATTTCAAGATCACCAACGTTTACAAATGGGAGATTATTCCATAGTAACAGCACGATCCGATTAAGGCGTCGCGCTGGGAATTCTGAAACCTGCAAGTATTAATTGTCACTAACAAGTAAAGGCAACTGTGGGAGCCTTGATTGCGAATCAAATCTTTCAGCTTATTAACGAGCTTAGATGTCTCGACGGTTGAGACTTCTGCTGAATCGATGGTTATGTGACTGAAAGTTGCCGGCCGCTTCTACCGTCGAGACTCAGCAGGATAAGAAAGCCATGAAAAAGATCTGGCTCCTTGTCATTCTATTTATTCTCTCGAGTCAGAACGTCAACGCCTCGCCGACTGAACTTCCGTCTGTAACGCACTATTCCCTCCAGATACGACTCTTCCCAAAGGAAGAACGCCTTGAAGTTGTTGCCAGGATGACGGCAACGAACAAGACTGATCAGTCATTCTCCGAACTGCCCTTCCTGCTTTATCGCCTGCTTGATGTCCAAAAGGTCACTGATGACAAAGGCTCACCACTCATCTTCAACCAGACGATCACCAGACTTGCAGAGGGTGAGGTCAATAACCTTCAGGCAAATCTCATCAAAGTTCAACTTGCCAAGCCTTTACCTCCGGGCGCAGCAATTGATCTCACGATGAGCTATCGCGGCTCAATTTATGGTTATCCGGAAATAATGCTCTACGTGAAAGATCGCGTGAGTGAAAAGTACTCTCTAATGCGCCCTGATGCGCTCGCGTATCCAATGTTGGCGCACGCTAGACATGAAAGCTTGCTCAAAGCATACGGCCTGGATGTGCCATTCACCTATGATTTGGCAGTCACTGTTCCTGATGGGTATGTGGTCGCCTGTGGTGGGGCACAACAGAATGTGTCAACCAGGGAAGGCACGACCACGTTTCTCGCTTACGTATTTGGAATTTTTATGGTTGCAAACGGGCTGCAACATATCGCCGCCTCGATTTACATGGGACAATTAATGCCGGGCGTTTATTCGTCTCCGCTGTTGTTGGTATGCTCAATTTACTTGCTGCTCTCTGTTCGCTATCGAAAGCGTGTTCATGCAGGCAACCTCCAAACGGTATTGGATCGGAGCGCCGGTAGCGCGCTCCTTAACGTGTCCTTTGCTGATCAGGTTGTTACCAGGCACCGCGCCCGCTCAACTCGCGACCGTTGGATTTTTCGATGAGTGACAATAAAACTAGCCGGAGAAGCGAACTTGATGGAAGTCCAAATCGTACGACTGTCTGGCGAATAATACGTGAGGGTTAGTTATGTATTGTCCTGGCTGCGGAACTAAGACTTCGGCAAAGCAAAAGTTTTGCCGTTCCTGTGGATTGGGTTTGGAGAAGATCTCGCAATCGCTCGCCGAACAAGTTCCGATAAAACCGGACGAAAGTCTGAGAGAGCGAAAGCGCAAAATTGAGCGTTGGCTCTCCATCGCATTCGTGGGTGGCTTCACACCCTTAATCTTAGTTCTCGTCTGGATGATTATTCACAATGTTATTATTGTCGAAGCTGCCGTCTTAAAAGGAATATTGTTCCTAAGCATTGTTCTCGGGCCAGCCATCGCTCTGTTGCTTCTATTTTACCGTCAACATTTGCGTGAAGCTTTAGCCAAACGACAGATAGCCCAACTAACTGTGACGGACGGGGAACCCACCGGAAGACTTCTATCGGAATCTCATTTTGAACCAATATCGAGTATCACAGAGCACACAACTGAACTATTGGCGGCGGAAAAGAAAGATACTCCTCAAAGAAGTTGAGCGGCTGCGCGCAAATCTAACCACGGCATGCACCCGGCCGCCCTTCAGCTTGCCTCTTACCAATGTCATTCTTTAAAAATGAATCAGACAAATAACCCATCGGCAAAGGCTCACCTTTGGCAGGTTGCTTTGTCTTTCTTTTACCTGCTGGTCTTTCCCGTAGTGCTTTTTTTCTTGTCCGGGGATTGGCGTTGGACAGAAGGCTGGATATTTTCGATTATGTTCTTTTTGTCGAGCTTTGCAACCATTATTTATTTGTATGTTAGTACTATCTGTCAATTTATTTTAGCCCGATGGACCGAGGTGACGGTTCTAAGGCGCCCATTGCGCGAGCTACTGAGGAAGAGTAGTGGGACCTGTCGCTACCGCTCCGGGTTCTGTATCGTTCGTTGTTAGTCTATCAATTCGGCGCGCGCTTTTGAGCGACCGTTTTTTCACCCTGGGCGGAATTCAAATTCTCCGGCAACTGCCATTGAAGAGCGCCCCCTCCTCAACGATTAACGCCCGCGCCGAAACATTTCCGGTAACGTTCGCTGTACGGCCGAGTATGAGTTCTTTACTGGCGTTGATATCGCCTTCGACTGTTCCATTTATTTTCGCGACGGCAACATTTATGATCGCCTGAGTAACTTGTGCCCCGACACTTATGATGAGCGTGCCATCCCGGGAATTGACGTGCCCGCAGAAGTTCCCATCGATGCGCAGCGTCGATTTGAAGGTCACTTCGCCCGTAAACTTCAAGACATCTCCGACGAAGCCGAGCCAATTGTCTTTAGGTATATTTGGCCGCCGGACACGTTCAATACTTCTCGCAACTGCCTGACTACTCACCGCTTCCCTCTTTCTGTTCTTTGCTTGTAACCTTTTTAATAAGATCGAGGTGGCTTTAGGATTGGGCATGGCCGCCTCTACCCCGCTCGAATTAGGGAGAAAAGAAAAATCCTTAATTAGTCCGCACTATACACCCGTGATGTTGTTTAGATATTACGATCAGATTGCGGTTCAGCGGTAGCCTATCCCAAAAAAATAAGTTTAAGGTTGAACCCAGATTGCTTGTTCGCCAAGCCTCATCCTCAAGTTCATCATTTACGCTTTACGATGACGTCAACGTGCCCGTCGTGGTGGACTGCGTTTTTAGGCCGCTCAAGTTTGTCCATTTTCAAAGTCCTGACGCAGAATTTCTTGACAGAGAAATACCAGCGCGCTCAGCGTCTGTGTTTGGTTAGAGGCTGGAACATTTCCATCAACGGCGAGATGGTTCAGAAATTGTTCGATCGCTTGCGCGCCCATGTCCGGCGGTGCCGCTTCTGGTGAAAGAAGATGTATCGCTTGATCCAATCGAATAAGCTGCTTCGGTCGGAATAGTATAATGTTTGTGCCTGATTAGCTCACGGACTTGATCGAGTTGCTTGCCTTCAGCTCAACTACAGCATGTGGGAATATTCGAGCAACAGGCATTTGGGACCTCCGGTGTTGGAGATAGTCATGCATTGCGAAAGCGCGGGCAATTATAGATTTAGATATCAGATTTGTGATATTTTTTGCGACTCTTATTAGTGTCTATTACGTGTTGGGTTGCTGCTTCGTACAGAAGCGAGAGCGGTAGCGACCGGGTCTTGCCACTCAACTGGCACATGATGCCGTTGCGAATACTCATGGTGCTGCATCTGTCGCCCGCTAAAGCGGGCTCAAGGTACGCGCGGAACGTGGTCCCCGCTTATGCTCGCTATGCTCGCTCAAGCACCCCACGCGGGATGCCCGCGTGGGGACCCCGCTCAGCCGGGGCTAAACTCTGCCGCCGCTCCGCGGCTGGTTGAAGCAAGGTACGTATGTTGAGTTTATGATCCGTCGCCATCGTTCCGGGCTCGTTCTCGAGGCCACGTGGTATGCTTTCTGAGTCCACCGAACAATTCGGATTTCTTTATGTTGAACGAAACCACACATGATTTAGATGACCTGCCAGGGACATTGTCAGACCCGAACCTTATGCCACCACTGGAAGTGGCGATTTACCGAAATAGTGAAAAGCAACCCTTTGGTGATTCCAAAGAGAGCTATTTGGTCAGTCTGGCGTCTGGCAGCGTCAACTACTGGTTCAGCTTTGTCAGCGATCCGCTGACCGTCCTGTTCTTCCTGTTCTGGGAAGCGGTCGTCCTGCGTAGCAGCATCCTGATTTTGAGCCTGAGCTTTGGCGGGGGCCTGTTGAGCTGGAGCCTGCTTGAATATGTCTTTCATCGTTGGGTCTATCACAAAGGCCAGACGCCGGCCCATGTCGGTCACGAGAAACATCATGAGACGCCCGAAGCGTTAATCGCTATGCCATGGTTCATGGTTACAGCTGTCATGGCGAACCTGTGGTATGTCCTGGCTTGCCGACTGCAGTTCCACTTCATCTTGAGTTTCGTGGCGGGCTCGTTGACTGGATTCGTTTTTTACGGCCTCGTTCATCACATCCATCATCACTTATATTTCAAGAATCAACGGTATCGAAAACTGAGGGTCCACCATTTCATTCATCATCAATACACCGACGTGAACTTCGGAGTTACGACCCGGTTTTGGGATCATGTTTTCGGTACCACCTATCGCAAAGAACTCAAGAAGAGGGCGCCCGCCGACGGAACGCATCTGCTGATCGATGAATGCAAGCTACCCTGAGGTTCTTTATTCAAGGTAAGGAATAAGGCGGCAGGCTTATGCTGAGACGAACCTTTGATGCGGTCGCGCGGGTTTCCCCATCTTTCCGCCGCCTCTTGATGAGAACCTGGTACGAGACGCTCGTCATGTTGGATCACGAACGCGATTTGACCTTCATGAATTACGGCTATTCCAGTCTTGATCCTGACGCAAATGAAATTACGCTGAACGACAGAGAGCAAGTGAACCGTTATTGCATCCAGTTGTATCACCATGTTGTCGCTGCTATTGACTTGAGCGGAAAAGACGTCGTCGAGGTGGGATCGGGCCGCGGCGGCGGCGCATCTTACATCACTCGTTATTTGAAGCCGCGATCGATGGTTGGGATCGACTTTTCCAGAAAAGCGATTGAGTTTTGCCGAAAGCACTATTCCACAGACGGTCTTTCTTTCACTCAAGGCGATGCCGAGAACCTTCCGCTCGCCGACGGTTCAGTCGATGCCGTCATCAACCTGGAATCCTCGCATTGCTACGGTTCGATGACGCGATTTCTCGGCGAAGTGTATCGAGTCCTTCGCCCCAATAGCTACTTCCTGTTTTCCGATCATCGAGATCAAGACAAGACAAATCTGCTGCGTGAACAACTTAAAGATTCCGGTCTAAGGCTGGTGAGAGAGAATGACATAACCCTCAACGTGGTGAGGGCCCTGGAATTGGACAATAACCGCAAAGAGAGACTCATTGCGCAAAAGTGCCCCAGAATTCTGAAACGCGAGGCTCGAGAATTTGCCGCAGTGAAAGGTACCAGGGCCTACGAAACATTCAAGTCCGGACATTCGCGCTACCTGAGTTTTGTTTTGGCCAAGGAGCAGCCAGCGATCACATAGGTGCGCTTGGTCTTCGGCCGGGAATCAACGGCACAGCAAGGGTCAACTACCGCGAAACGAGATAGTCTCTTCAAATTTTTGCGATGTCATTGGAAGCGTTTGCGAGAACAAACGCAGCGCCGCCGACGTATTCCACTATCGAGTTCAGCCGACAACTAAATCGAGGTCACGAGGCAACCAAGCCGGAAGGCATTTTGCTTTCGCGCTGGTTTCGAAAGAATGGCAACGCGAGTATCGTCCTCTGCTTGCGGACCGGTTTGTGCGCCGCCATCGTGAGCGACTCGATCCTGAATTCTGAAGTCTGACCAGGCTATCAAGACCGGTCCCTCAGTCATTCCCGCGCCGAAATCATTTTGGTATCGGAGTCGCAATGCAGCAAAGAGTCTTTAGATCAGGAAATGCCGGGTAGAGATGAAATCGTGAATGCTCGAACTTTAGGACACAAGGTCAGCCAATAGTTACTGCAAGCAATTGAGAGCTTTAGTCAGGAACGCTGACGGGACCAGGGCGGAAAAGACTTCCAGACACTGACTAGCGATTGAGAGTGACTGATTTTTTTAGACCTTCAATCCAGACAGCATTTTGATCCAAAGTCGCGCGAAATGCTTCTCGGGGCGCACGGGTTTCGACCAGCATGTTGTCGTCGAAATTAATCAGGGCGCCGGCCAAGGCCCGACCCAACTGACTTTCATCGCATACGAACCAGTCGCGCCTCAGGTCATCTGCGTTCTTGATCCCTGCGCGCGCAATTTCCCGGCTAATCCGTTCATCACCCAGACGTTCGGAGATTCGATCGAACCCAAGGGGCGAATTGCTTGCAATCAAAATCAAATCCTTGCCTTTCGCCGTACCCTGGACGCGAAAAACTGCGACGCGTGGGAAAACGTCGTGAAAAGTCGCCAAAATGGACCGCAGACTTTCGGTGGAAAGTTGGTAGGTTTGCAACCACTGCACAAATACCCCGTCCGCATTTAATCGCTCGCGTCCCAGCGAAAAGAATTCGCGGGTGAATAAATTGGCAACGCCGGGTACCCAGGGATGGCTGGGCTCGCTAACGATCAAATCATAGGTTGTCGGATTGACTCGCAGATAAGTGCGGGCGTCGTCGATGATCAAATGCAGACGCGGATCAATCAGCGGACGATTGTTTACATGTTCGAAGTAATGCGAAGCTGTGACCGCGGCCGGTTCGATCTCGACGCATTCCACCGAATTGATTGGCGATTGCAAAACCGATCCCACAGTCACCCCGGTTGCGAATCCCACGACCAATGCTTTATTCAGGCGGGGCGCTATCAAAACGCCTAATTGGCCAAGCATGATCTGGGTCGGCATGTCCTCAGCGTCCGAAGCGTTGGTGCGGCCGTTAATGGCGATTGACGTGATGTTCCAATCTCGCCGCACTGAGACGGTCGCAGTTCGTCCCTCGTCATACATTAGAAGCTGATGATCCTCAGGCCCATCTTGCTGATGATTTTCCGCTACGGCGCCGCGCGATTTTGCCAGGACCCGCACAAAACTGTCGTAGGCGCCAATCGAAAGCCGATCCAGATTAAGCCGCGGCCATGATGCGAACATCGCGATAATCAGAATCGCGACGGCGCCCGCTGCCAGACTGCGAGTGAGAGCACGATCAGATACTTCGTGTGGCGGTTCGTAGGTAATGCCGGCCGCGATCACGCAGAGCGAAGCAAGCCCGAAAATCGTAAAGCGCGAACCCGTTTTCGGAATTAGCACAAAGGCAGTGACCACTGCTCCTGCGATAGCACCAATCGTGTTCAAAGCGTAGCTCTGACCGACAAAGCGCACAGCCGAGTGCCAGCCGCGCGAAAGTGACTCACCTTCCCTGCCATTCTTTGACGCTTGTGCTCTCAGCAAGACCGAAGGCATTACCATACCCATCAAAACCGCCGGTAGCAGGACCAGCATTCCCGCTGCCACGATCTGCAAAGCAAGGAGTCCAATCCACGAATCGATGCTGAGCCGAAAGCCACCCTGGATCAGCAGCACTGGGACCGCATTTGTGGCGACAATGCTCATGAACAAGCTGGCAGCTATCAGGATCTCGATTATCAGGACAGTACGGCGCAATGACGTGGCGTCTCGCTTTCTCTTACGACTAATTGCATACGCGCCGAGTGAAAGACCGCCAAGAAATAGAGCGAGCACGATGCTAAATGCGTAAGTGCTGGAGCCGACTATCATAGACAGCAGTCGCGACCAGACGAGCTGCATGCCGATCGTCACGAAGCCAGAGATAAAAGCAATAAACAGCCAGAACTTCACGTCTTCAATTTTCAGAACCGCCGCAGCCCCTGGCTCTATCTCTTCACTAGTGGCTGTTAGTTCGTGGTCCTCTCGAGTTCGCGGGTCGATGAACAACGCAACCGCACCAATCAGAAGATTGATCGCCGCCGCGATCCATATCGTCATGCGCACTCCGAGCGATGGCAAAAGCAAAAAGCCCGCAGCAACCGTTCCAACGATCGCGCCGGCCAGGTTACAGGTATACAGTGTCGCAATGGTGTTCCGCCGCTTGTCGCTTGATCGCTCCACGGCGGCTGCCAGAACCGGCAGAGTTGCGCCCATCAACGTGGTAGGAACGGTCAGAATCATTGCCGCGAGCACGAACCGCGAAAGCGCAAATCCGTAAAAACCCGGATGCCAGTGCTGCCAAATCGCTGCGTAGGCCCAATCAATTCCGCGAAACAATGGGGGCACGCAGAGCGCGTAAAAACCGACGAGAATTTCGATTGCTCCGTACCCCAGAATCGGTCTGGAAATTCTCGTCGCCAGTCTTCCCGCCAGGGCACTGCCCAAAGCCAGGCCGCCCATGAAAGCGCACAACACCGCGCTAATGGCCAGCGTAGTCGCGCCAAACACGAGGCCCAACATTCGCGCCCACAAGACTTCATAAATCAGCCCGGTCGCACCTGACAGGACAAAGCAGACAGTGATTAATGAAAGGGCTTTACGTGAGTAGACCTTCGGGGAAGAATTTGGGAAGCCAGCGATGGTGGCCATTCAGTGTGGATTTGCCTGGCGAAGAAAGACTTGAGCGAGCGTCACAAATATATCACATAGGCACGCCGCCAAATTTGAGGCGGAATCGATCCGCGTGCGGCCGCCGTCAACACGAGGAAGTAGTTGCCATCAGCATAATGGCCGTGAAGCTCTGCACTTTCAGTAAACTCACGCGGCCAGGAATAGTCGCTAACTTTGTCTTCAGGCATCACCAACGCCAATCGTCGCAAGCACGCGTACAGTTGTTCATGCCCGATCCCAAAAGGGCCACGGTCGTTGCCGAGAACCAGACAGACCTCAGCGCGCTCGTCGATGAAATGTTTGACGAGCGATGCCGCCTGAATCACACCACTCTCAAAGCGAATGCGAAAATTTTCTCGGTCGATATCTCTGGTCAATCGGGTGTCCAGCATAATCGTGATGCGACGCTCGTCCTCGGCAGTGAACTCGCGAACTGTCAGCCGGCGCGCCCGAGCCGTAGCTTTCCAATCGATATAGCGCAGTTCGTCACGCGGCTGATAATCACGCAGCATCAGCAAATCGTGGCCCGCGCCCCGGCGAAATGAAGCAGTCTGCCCACTGAACAAAGGCAGCAGATGCAGCTCGTCGGCAATAGGCTCAGGTTTTGGATAGACAACGATGTCTACATTGCGGGCGGTAAGCCGTCGCCGGTGACGAAAGAAACCAAACGGAAAACGCGTCGAAAGTTCGAACCCGTTAACCATCACGTGACCGCGTTTCGGAAACACTTGCTCAATACGTTGTTCGGCCGCGGCACGATGGGGAATGTAAATGAAGTAACCAAGGATTCGCTTCAGAAAACGCGTGCGCGCTCTTCTTCCTGCCCGGTTCCGGTTGTTGGATGGTCCGCGCGCCTCGACCAGAATCGAAAACGACGGCAACCAACGCTTTGCATTACGCACTGTCACTATGACCTCGGCCGGCTCGCCGGCAAAGATGTGATCGGGAAAACGCGCGGAGACAGTCAGATCACTCAAAGATGCGCGTGCCGATGCCCATGAAACGAACAGCGTGGAGGCCATGATCGAGAAGACCATGAACAGCAGATTGTTTCCGGTGTTCCAGGCCGCGAAAGCGACAATAACCAGAATGACAATAAAGACGATACCGCCGGTGGTTATTCCAATCGGTAAACCACGCCGCGTAACTTCAGCAAACGCCGACCGGGTAAGCGGCGGCACTATCAGAACAGTTATCAACAAGGCGAAAACGAGCGAGGCAACAGCGCCGATGCCGGCAAGTCCCGGCTCTTCCAATCGCCGAGCAAGCACAGTGAGAAGCGCCGTAGTGAGACCGGCAAGCACCAGCAATGTTCCGAGAATTGCGTTGCGCCAGCGGGAAACCAAGGATGAAGGATGAAGGGATTGCGGATTTCGGACTGCGGATTTCGGATTGATTATTTGCCGATCAATCTGTTTACTCACTTGCTTCTCACAATCCGCAATCCGAAATTCGCAATCCGCAATTCTTCTAGAGCGGGACGCTGATGGTCTTTAGGATTTCGTGAAGGACTGCCTCAGCCTCTTCACTGCGACGCATTGCCGAAGAATAGCGCGTGCTGACCGTCAGGCGATGGGCGAACACCGGAATGATGAGCCGCTTGATGTCATCGGGAATGCAATAACTTCGTCTCTCAGTCAGTGCCAGTGCTTGCGCCGCGCGAAAGAGCGCCAGCGTGCCTCGCGGGCTAACGCCAAGGTCCAGCATTTCCGATGAGCGTGTAGCGGTGACGATGCGCATCAGATAATCGACCAGGGCATCGTCAACCGAAACTTGGCTAACCGCATGCTGCAACTCGAGCACATCCTCGCCGCTCATTACTCTCTCCATTTGATCGAGCGGCTCAGCATGCTCGCGGTCCCGCAAAATCAGTTTTTCGTCTGCCACTCCCGGATATCCGATCCGCAAGCGCAGCATGAAACGATCCAATTGCGATTCAGGCAACGGGTAAGTTCCGTGATGCTCGATGGGATTCTGCGTTGCGAGAACGACGAATGGCTGAGGCAGCGGGTGCGTTACTCCTTCCACAGTCACGTGTCGTTCAGCCATTGCTTCCAGCAAAGCTGATTGTGTTTTCGGCGTGGTGCGATTGATTTCGTCGGCCAGTACGACGTTCGCAAAAATCGGGCCTGGCTTCCAATCGAAATGAGAGCTGTCCTGATTGTAAACGGAGACTCCGATGACGTCCGACGGCAGTAAGTCGGAAGTAAACTGAATCCGCTGAAACGAACAGTCCAGGGCGCGTGCCAGCGCATGTGCCAGGGTGGTTTTGCCGACGCCCGGTACGTCTTCGACCAGCAAATGCCCGCCCGCCAGCAGCGTGACGATCGCCAACCGAATGGCCTCTGGCTTGCCGCGAATGACGCGTTCGATTGCGCTCTGCAGCAGCTCGATTCTTTCGGCTGCCGTAGAGGCAAGCATGTCAGATCGCGTACTGGCTGTCCGAAGTTGTCTCATCGTTATCGACCTTGGTCGCGTACGGTGGTTCATTCTACATGCTACCGGGGTTGGTCGCCATGCTGGATTGAACCTGGGCGTCGCGGCGAGTGTAAGACACGGGTCAGGACTGGATTTCAGCGAAGATCCCAAGCGAAATATAGTAGGCGTACTACAAATGCGTAGCGGATCACTTTAAAGTTTGCCGGACAACTTTTCACTGGGAACGCCGCGCCCTCGCCCGCATTAACGGCAACACGATTGCCTCCCTCCGCCCTGGGCCTGTTTGCCCGGTGCCAACTCTATGAGATTGGCAAGGCACAAGAAGTGAAGAGCCGAGCTGCTGCGCACGCTTAGCGGGCGAGACGCTCTCCCCGTAAACAGGATAGAAACTGACCCATTACCTACAAATTGGCCGTCTGGCGCACGTATCCTGCCTGTAGTAAGATGCGCAGTACGAGGCGACGGAACAATCCTTTCGGAACTGCGCTTGAGCCTGGTCGTTTATAGTAAAGGAAGAGCTATATGAGAAAGAACCCTCAACGCCAACTCCGCCAACGCGGATTTACTCTGATTGAGTTGATGATCGTGATTGCGATCATCGGTATTTTGATTGGCGCCGCCACCATTGGCTGGCGCGCGGCCGTGCGCTCAGGTAATGAAGCGGCAGCGTTGCAGGCCTTAAAGACGATCGCCACGGTTGAGATTCAATATTACAACGCGCACAACCGGACCTTCGGAACCTTCGATCAATTGGTAAAGGAAGGATTTGATTCCCGCTTCTCAGGAAATCCACCAGCAGTTGACGGCTACATCTACACACTCAAAGTAACGCCCAAGACGACAACACAACAAACGACCTATACTCTGAATGCGGATCCACAACAGTCCGAAGGACTCGGGGCCACCGGCAAGAACCACTTTTACATCGACAACACCGGCGGCACAATCCATGTCAACGCAGACCAGTCGGCCGGTCCTAACGATCCACCCCTTGGTGGCTGATTTAATCCTCAGCTGGACTTCTATTAATAACGCCGGCTGGCAATAGAAACCTTTCGGAAGTACTGGTACTGATTCCATTTCAAAAACAGTGGGCTATATTTCACTGGGAGCGCGGGCGCCCTCGCCCGCAATGAGCGCGAAGCGCGAATGGTTGTCAATGTAAAGAAAATTGCATTACCGTCTTTGGGTTGAGGTGGGGTCCGCCTTTTAGTCTCGAACAAACTTGAGCACATGCGTCGCAGTACGGGCGGGGCGCCCGCCCTCCCAGCAACAAGTTGAGCGATTAGCTGCAGCGCGGGCGCGGGTGCCCGCGCTTCCAATACCAGCCAGCCTTACGAAATCGAACGATTACCGAAGTGCTTCCTCTAGTTTTCAGCTTGCAGAAGTCGTGGATGCGGTTCCAGGAAAGTAAAGACAGGGATTAGTTTCGGCAAAGCTTAGCCCTCAGCGTCAACTTTTTCTACGTGATACTCGGTAATGCTGTCGTAGACTTCTCGGGGGAACTTCAGATCCTTGTAGACGTTGCACGCATCGGGATCTTCCGGGTTCGGGCAGATGGGAAACTGCTGGTGCTTTTGAAACTCAAGTACCTTCTCCCGACTGGGCGGACTATATCCTTTGCTTGCCACTTGTTCTATCAGACCACGCGCTTCCTCTTCATCAATCTCAGGATCCATCTGAAGCTGATTAAGCAAAAGATCTTCCGGCAGAAAGTATCGTGCCACCATCACAAATACCAGCCGGCCATAATGACCTATGTTTTTCCCCTCTGAGAGTGCATCCATCAGATGTGCCATCATCCCGTTTTTTCTTAACTCTGTTACTGACATAGAGTAATTATTCGTCCGCACTCGGTGTCGGATCCGTCTTCATCCGGCAATGTGGCGATCACGTTAGTGCCAACGCCGAGCGGAGTTACCGACCTCCCGTTATGTAATTCTCCAGATGTTTTATCGTGGACTCCTGGTCCGCGATAATTGTCTTAACCACGTCCCCGATCGAGATGATGCCCCTCAGTTCCCCTTTGTCTAACACCGGAAGATGTCGCACACGTTTGTTTGTAAACAAGGTCATGCAGTCTTCGATGTTTTCTTCGGGAGTTATGCAGTACACCTTTGAACTCATTATTTCTTTTACTTTAAGTTCCTTCGACGATCTGCCGTGCAGAATCACTTTTCTGGCATAGTCTCGTTCCGACAAGATGCCGGAAACTGTTTTTCCCTCCAGCACTACCAGGGCGCCAACGTTTTTGTCGGCCATCGTCTTGAGCGCATCGAACACAGTCGCTTCCGGCGAAATCGACCAAACGTCGCAACCTTTGGTTTCTAAAATGTCCCGCACGGTTTTCATGGCAGTCGCAATCGAGCTTACCCAGGCGCCACTCTTAAATGATTGATGCCGAGAGCACGGAGCACACCCCTTCCCAGCACAAGGTTCCGCAGTAACCGCTTTCGTCACATCCCGCAGAGCAATTGTGCTCTTTCTTCTTCTACACCGCGACGATTAATCGGGGTTCGCGGTCGTTTAATTGCATTTTACCCGCTTGCCCCGTGAGATTTCGAGATCTCTTCGACGACCTCAGCAGTCTTCTCCGGTTCTGCCAGGCGCGTCGCGATGTCAGCCTGCGCGATGATGCCGATGACCTGTTTGTTCTCGTCCACTACCGGAATACGCCGCACCTGATACTCTTCCATTGAGTCCAGGGCTTTTTGCAATTCATCATCCGGGGCGCACGAGATCGCACCGGTTGTCATCACGTCTTTCACCATCGTGCTTCCCACATCGAGTCCTTCAGCCACCACCCTCAATGCGAGATCGCGATCAGTAATAACACCCAGCAGGGTTTTGATCTCCTCATCCCCAATTACGGGAATCGCACCGACGTCCTCAGTCATCATTAAGTGAGCGGCTTTCTGCACCGTGTCATCGGGCAAACAGCACACCGGATCCTTAGTCATGATTTCTCTACACTTCATTTTGCTTCCTCCTTTTTCCGCGTCACGTTTGTAGGCGCCACTTTCGCCTTCTGTCGCGCCACCGATTACGCCTAAATCTTCTCCCAGGTATATTAGCTCTGAGCCTCCCGAGTCTTCGTAACCGTCAGCACCTCGCTCGCCCTGTCCCCAGGATGCTTCTCCCTGGACTATCGCATCCAGGCTCGCGTCTTTTGCGGCAGAGACGGGATAGACGCCGGACTTTTCGATTACGTCTTTGCGGCCCTCGCCGCCGCCGGGCAGTCCGCTTTCCCGTTTACGCGCTGCTTCGGCTTCAGCCTCCGTTTTTTCCTTCTGCCATTCTCGTTCTCCCTTTGGAATTGGAATCCTACGAATCTGAAGTCAGCAAAAATACTCGCTTAGGAAAATCCAGGTGATCGCGCGAGTGTTCGGCAATGAATCCTTTCGCCGTACTCCTACGCTACATCCGCGGGCGGCGGTGTCTTCCTTACGGACTATGTCCGTGAACTTTCTTATTAGCCGCAATCCGAGTGCCAACTGCCCACCTGTAAATCCGTTTCTGCCTACGTCAGATCAATTACAGAGAAAGTTCGGTACTGCATTGTGATTGTGATTAAGAAAGTTCTGATTGAGAAAGCATTGGGAACATTTTCCGAAAAGGTCGCGAAGCGGGTTCGTGTTATTTGTGGTGGCACGCGCATCCTGCGCGTGGTTTCACGGGCGAGACGCCCGTGCCACTTGCTCAAACTGAAAACCACTACCTTTCGGCATCGCGACTGTGCGCGCCGCTGGTCTGTGACGTACACTCTGGATCACTACAGGGAAACCCAATCGGAAGGAGATGAGCGTTGGCCGAGAGCGTCAGCTACCGATCCATAATCGTAGTAAGCCAATATCTCTCATGGTTCTTCGGTCAGATCATACGAGCGCGCTATTCCATCCGCGCCCATCTTCCTGCTGGACTCTTTGAGCGCAACTCCGAACACTGCCTAATCCTTGCGTCTAACCACCAAACATTCCTCGATCCGTTGCTTCTGATGATTGCGGTCGACTGTCGCTGCTGGCGCGCACTGATCCCGGTTCGAACGCTGGGAACGCAGAACTTTAATTCTCCTCTGCTTCAGTGGTTTAAGCCCGTCATCAAGATCATTTACTGGCTGGGAGGCGTGATCGAGCTTCCGCCGGACGATAATGACGACAGGTCGCTTCCCGAGAAGCTCCGAGGCCTGCTCGTGGCGCTGAACGAGGGCGATGTGGTAGCTATCTTTCCTGAAGGAGAAGTCTGGAGGCGGCGAGAGCCTGCCATCGGAAAATTCGCGTCGGGGGTCGTCTACCTCCACAGGAAAGCAGCCGCACCGATCGTGCCGATTGCGGTCTGGATAAGCGGACGAAAGTGGCCGCGCCGCCGCTACGTTGTGCAGTTCGGCCTGCCGCTTCGGATCCCGGACGATCTGGATCAGGATGCGGGGGCGGTGTGGCTTCGGGAGCAAGTGCTGGCGCTTCACGGAGCGGCGAAACAGAGGGAGGAGCGATGAACGAGCGCCCCAGCTACCATTCAGATGTGGAGACCTGCGTCGAGGAAACTCTTCGCAAGCTGGGCCGCCGCATCGCGCTTGGCACGCCACTCGGACTTGGCAAAGCGAATCATTTGGTAAATGAGTTCTTTCGACGCGCGCGCCTGGATTCGCGCATCGAGCTACATATCTTCACCGCCCTCACGCTTTTCCGACCACGCTAACATCAAAGTAACGGAGTTCTATTTCCAGCCCGCAAGCTTCCTCGACAGTCCTCTCGCGCAGCAAAGCTACATGAGCAGCAACTACACTCACGTGGTGCGCGACCTACTCAGTGCGCGAATCAACGTGCTGGCCCAACTGGTCGGCAAAATGGAGAAGGACGGCGCCATTCATTACAGCCTTAGTTGCAACCCTGACCTCACTCTGGACATAGTACCGCGCCTGCGCGACGCGGAGCGCCAGGGAGCAAAGATCGCGCTCCTGGCTCAGGTGAACAATAATCTTCCCTTCATGTATGGCGAGGCAGCGGTCGCGCCAACTTACTTCGACGCCGTCGTCGACGATCCGAGATATGCTTTTAACCTCTTCGGCCCGCCGAACACCTCCGTGAGCACAGCCGAGTATTTGATCGCGCTATACGTCAGTGCCCTCATCCGTGATGGCGGCACACTTCAGATCGGGATCGGTGCGCTCGAGGATGCGGTTACTTACCTGTTGAAGCTCAGGCACCAGCAGAATGGTCCCTATCGTGAAATCCTCACCCAGGCCGGTGTGCTCGAGCTCTTCGGCAAGATGATTGAGCGACTGGGCGGAGCCGACCCATTCGAGCAGGGGCTCTATGCTTCGTCAGAGATGCTGGTCGATGGCTTTCTCGATCTACACCGCAGTGGAATTCTCCAGCGGAAGGTCTATCAGCATTCCGGCTTGCAGCGATTACTGAACGAGGGCCGGATCGCCGAGGACGTAATGCCCGCGACCCTCGAAGTATTAGTCCAGGCCGGAGTCATTTCCGCGTCGCTTACCTCGCGGGACTTCGCGTTTCTCCAGGAGTTCGGAATCTTAAGACCGGAACTGAACTACGAGAACGACGCCATCAGGTTGGAAGACGGCACCCTCATCCCAGCCAATCTGGCGGACGAAAATGCGAGGAGTGAAATCTGCCGGCATTGCCTCGGTACCCAGTTGGAGGGTGGACACTTCGCTCATGCTTGCTTTTTCCTGGGGCCGCGAAAGTTCTACGAGACCCTCCGCCGGATGGATCGCTCTGAGCGCGAACAGATTTCCATGACCAGGATCTCCTACGTTAATGAACTTTACGGAGATGAAAAGCTTAAGCGGCTGCAGCGCAAAGCGGCCAGGTTCGTGAATACCGGTCTGTTCGTCACGCTTACTGGCGCCGTTGCTTCAGATGGACTGGAGGATGGCCGCGTTCTAAGTGGAGTCGGCGGGCAGTATAACTTCGTGGCAATGGCACACGAGCTGGAGGACGGCCGCTCAATTATGATGATTCGGAGCACCAAAGATGAAGATGGCAAGGTACGCTCCAACATCAGGTGGAACTACGGCCACGCCACCATCCCCCGCCACCTCCGGGATGTAGTGGTAACTGAGTATGGAATCGCAGACTTGCGCGGACGTAGCGATGAGGAGGTAATCACGGCACTCGTGGAAGTCTCCGATTCTCGTTTTCAGAACGAACTCCTCGAAGAAGCGAAACGCGCTGGTAAAGTCAGCAAGAACTACCGCATCCCCGACCACGCCCGTAACAATCGGCCCGAGCGATTGAAGGAGGTACTTGCTCCCTATAGAGAGCGCGGATTATTCCCGGCGTTCCCCTCCGGCACAGACTTTACCGAGGAGGAGGTTGTACTACAGAAAGCACTGCAGGCCCTGCAGCAAACAGTTCAGTGGAAGAATTTACACCTGCCGCGACTGGCTGAAATTCGTAAAACCATCGCTGTCCCCAATGATGCTTATCCGTATCTTAAGCGCATGGCGTTGGGCCACCCGCAGACTGTCAAGGAAAGGCTGTTGCAGAGGTCGCTGGTCTATGCCCTCGCCTCTGTGGGCGCAATCTGATCTGCGGAGGTGGAGCAAGAAATCGATCTTCGTACATGACAACCAGAGTGAGCGGACTGAGGAACGTTAGGGAGCGATCAGGCAAAGATACAAGGATGGTGATCTGGGATGATGGGAACCGAGCCAGGTTAATGCCCTTTTTTTCTTCTAGTTCTAATGTTAGCCCGCTTCTTTGTTCCCGCGGGCGCTGTTCTCTTCTTCGCCGATTTCCTGGCCGTTTTCCTGGGCGGCCCTTTGCGTTTCTTAGCCGCTCCTTTGCGCGCGGCGCCCTTTTGTCGGTTTCTACCCGCTACGAGCCCGCGCTTTTTTCGTTTCTCAACTTTCTTGTGGGCCTCTGCGGTCACCTCTGCGATGCGTTCGGCTTGAGTTAAATCCGGTATCTCAGTTTTATCAGTCAGCGGCGACTTAGATTCTTCGGCCATCTCGCTTTGACTCTTCTGAAACTCAAACTCATTCAGATGTCCACCCTCGATCTGGTAACTCGGGATGTTTCGTTTTGGATCTTTTGGCAAATTCTTCTTCCTATCTTCGGGCGCAAGCGATGGATAAGGACAATATCTCTCTTGTCTTCCATCAATAGTTTCTGCTCCGCACAATCCTCATAAAAAACCTGCGCTATTCCTCTTCCGCTGCAATTCTCAAGGGTCAGCCAGGTGAACAGCCAACGACAATAGCGCACGGAAAGATTCAACCAAATCCTATTTTTTCTTTGAGGAAGACTTCTTCGGCACCTTAGCACCGGCCTTGCGGGCCTGTGACAGCCCGATCGCGATTGCCTGTTTCTTACTCGTTACTTTTTTGCCGGATCGCCCACTCTTGAGCTTGCCTTTCTTTCGTTCATGCATTGCCTTTTCGACTTTCTCGGATGCCTTCTTGCCGTATTTGGCCATGGATCCTTCTCCTTTCAATCGTCGTGTTGCCTTGGCTGTTTGGAAACTCAGGCAGCCTTATGTCGTGGCTTTTTATATAAGTCGCGCAGTTCTTCTTTAGCCGCCTCGAGCCGCTTCCGCCGGGATTTGGAAAGCTTCTTTCCCGCACGATTAATATAGAACGTGAGCATAGACATGGCGGAGCGAAAGGGATCGCCCTTACGACGCTGACTGTGGTCGGCTGATCGCTTCAGTGACCGCGCAATGCTGCGCGGATCATCCCGAGCAAAAACTCCCTGGTCCAAATCGAGGGCGTTACTTGTCTCTGTTACGCGCTGAGACCAGCGTTTGCGTCCACCTGTTGCCATCCCCTCTCGTCCTCGAGGTGACTTAGTGTCGTCCTGTTCTCGCCGTTGTCAGCGTCCCGCTTTAGGCTTTTTCGGATTAATCGCCTGCTGCTGAGATCTCAAGGCCTCTTCTTCCTCCGCCGTGCCGATGTTCTGCTCCGCATGACCTGCTTGTAATACTTCGGCTCGCTTGTGCAATTTATTGGCTTGGCCGGAACGCGGACTCTGCTTCTTGCCTTCACCGGTCGGCGGCTGGTTAAGCCTGTTTCGGTTTTTATTGGCCATCAATCTCCACCTCCTTAGGCATGATCCTTCGCCTCAGTCACGCCTGCCTGGCGTGCGCAATTGGCACAGCAGTAAAAGGTTTTGTGGGCCTCGATGCCATGTCCTATGATCTTGCACCGCAATGATCGCAGACGGGCGAAAGCTTGTAGATAGCGCATTCGAAGCTGTCAAACGTGTATCTCGCACCGGCCGCGATTACTTCAAAAGAGAGGTAATATTCGTTTTGACAGACATCGCACCTTGCCATCGCAGTTTCTCCTTTACAGACATGAGTCTCAGCGTTCTGGAATCGTCACTTGTGACTCCAAGATCCGACCCTTTGGATTTAAGACGTTCTATTCCGCATCGTCCAAAACGAAAGTGATCTTCATAATCACCTTATATTCAGAGATTTTCTTGTCCCTGATTTGGACTTCCTGTTCTTTGATCCAGGCGCTGCGAACATTGCGCAGGGTTTCTGTCGCCCGCGCAATGCCTTGCGCAATGGCATCCTCGAAGCTTTTTTCCGAAGTGGAGCTGATCTCCGTGACCCGAGCTACTGACATTTTCGATACTCCCTTCTATGGTCGACAGACTGAGTTCGCGTAATCAACGCTGCGCCGGACAGGTCATCGCTCGATCTCTATGAGATCAGATACAGCTTAAAGAGGAACGAAGTAATCGAGCACCGCGTCCAGGCGATCAAAATCAATCGGCTTTAGTAAAAAGTCATCGCAACCGGCGGCGATAGCAATTTCTCTATACTTCTCAGGGTCGTAACCTGTCATGATCACGATGGGCAGGCTTTCGAGGTTCAAATTCTCTCTCAGATGGCGGATCACACCGAGTCCGTTTAGCTGTGGTAGTTGCAGATCCAGCAAAATCAGATCCAGCTTCTCGTCTGCCGCAACCTCGACGGCTTGCTTACCGTCCCACGCTTCCATAACCCAGTAACCCTTCGTCCTCAAGATGGTCTTCAGAACGAAGAGGCTGTTATCATCATCCTCGACCACCAGGACAGTACGCTTCACCAAACCAGTCCAGCGATTATCAGCTCCGAAGGAGGCCGACGGTCGGTGCTGAACCGTCTCCATGAAACTATTAACCCGTCTGGGTTCACCCAATGAGCCGGTATTTGTCGGATAGTAGAAGGTAGAATTCATAGGTGTGCGGTATAGCAAAATGTCCGCCTTTCTCTTGAAAGTCGTACTCCTTCCCTACACGGGGGCGTAGAAGAACTAGCGTTTGCGCTTGAATTAGACTTGCGTGAGAGTAGACAGCAAAGAGAATGCCAGCAGACTTAACTTATATAGATGGCCAAGGGGCGGCCGTGCCCTTGAACAATTTTCTTGCCCAGAGAAATACCGGCAGCGCAAAGAGCTGTAGCACAACCGAAACAGTAATAAGGCTGGCGATTGATTTGTCATATAAGAAACCGAGGGTCGCGCTGCCCAGAAACCAGGCAATGCCAAATGCTGTGTCGAAGAGACCGAAAGCAGTGCTTCGCTTTCCCGCCGAAACTACTTTTGTAAGCACTGCCTTTAGGAGAGAGTCCTGTGCTCCCATGCCAATGCCCCAAAGGACCATCCCAAAAAGCGCGAATCCTGCGCTTCCCAGAAAAACGAAAGGAGGAAATAAAGCGGAGAGGAAGAACACGAGAATTAACACCGAGAAACCGATTCGATCCAGAAGCCGTCCGAATACTAGACTGCCTATGGCGCCAACTCCCATGGCAGCAGAATAAAAGACAGGAATGAAGTTCTGAGAAACGTTTGCAGACTTTTGAAAATGAAATGAGATCAATGCAAAATCCGCAAAGCCGGCAGCAATGAATGCTCCCGCTGCCACATAGAGCCAGTACGCACTGGGAAATCCTTTACTCTCTAAGAGATCTGCGGACTTAGAATCCAGCTCATGAGGTCGGGGATACAAAATTCGCGCAACCACCAATGTTCCCAGACAGAGAATGGCCGACAGAAGTAACACAGCAAAACCGTAACGGTATCCACCCTTCAAATACAAAACCAGGGCGACAATCAACGGACCAACCGTGGCGCCTCCCTGATCCAGCGCTTCATTCAGGCCAAAGACCCAGCCGTGTCCTATCTCTTTTCCAGCATAGGAAATCATTGCTTCTACCGACGGCCTTCTGATCGCTCGTCCGGTGCGTTCCGCAATTATCAGAACCGCCGCTAGTGGCCAGTCACCGGCCAAAGCCAACGCTGGCACAGCAAGCATGTTGATGATGTATCCGATAAACGCGACCAACCAATACTTATGTGTCTTGTCGGCCACAAAGCCTGAAACAGAACGAAGGCTATAACCGAGAAGCTCGCCCAATCCGACAACAATCCCAATTGCTGTAGCGCTGGCACCGAGCGAACCAAGAAAAGGACCGGTAATGCTGCGAGCGCCCTCGTACGTGAGATCCGCGAAGAGATTAACGACGCCAATCGTAAGAACAAACCTGAATGCTGTCTGCGCCAGGGTTCGCCGATTTCGTTTCATCTCTTGCTCTGAGGAAGAGTAACAGCGCGATTCTCTTTCGGAATTTCAAGCGAGAATGGTCAGATTCAACTGTCGTGACGATTTTCTTGACGAGAGCCGGGCATCAATGGACCATGCGCCAGCTCCGACGATTAGCAGGAACACAGATCCCAGTAACATCGCATAATCGACCCGCGCTTCATGGACCATGCTCCAGAAGCCGTAGGTAGGCAATTTGCTAAGGGTGAACCGCCAGAATCCGCGACCCAGAAGTATGGGGATTTTGGTTGAGATAATTGCCACTGAGATGTCAATAATTAACGGAATAGCGGCCAGTCTCGTCAATAAACCAAGAATGATTAGCGTTCCGCAGAGGATCTCAATCACACGAAAGGTGCCATTGCTTGCGGGGCAGGGATTCCGATTTTCACGAACCGGCCCACGCCGAGTTCTGAAGGGAAAAGAAATTTTTGAATGCCCTCTGAAAGGAATACCGCACCAACGATCAGCCGAACTAGAATTACCGATCGTGGCGCGGTCGTCGAAATGACTTCTTCTCTGAAGCTCACTCACTTTCTCCTTCTTATTATGTTTCCGATATTTTTGGTGGAGGTGGTGCTGTGAACTGGGCGATGTCAGAAAGTCCGAGACTGCTCTCGATACTGCTGATCTGCTTGACGGCGTCTTCAAAACCATCCTGTCCGAATTGCTCCTTTTCTATATCTTCAAATTTGTCGCCCATCTCGTCGAGCTGCGTGTCAGTCATCGTCTGCTTCCAGGCTGGAAAAATGATCGTGTCCTCTCTGGCAGCGTGATTGCGATACATGAGCACGAATGCTTCTAAAGCCTTTGCCAGTGGTTCGGCATTCCTTGCGCCGAATTTCGCCCCCTGCGTTACGTTAATAATGTAATCGGTGATCTCGCGCCCGCGATTGTGCTGGGCGATGAGAATGTCCGGGTAAGTCGCAGCCTCGCCACCAGCCTTTTTCCACTGTAGACCAGCAAGGCACGTCTCAGTACTCCGTGTTCGCGCATCAGATCTTCAGTGGCGGTAACTTCACCTCCCATCTGATTCTCGTCCGCTTTCGCAGAAGATTCATTGCTCGCCCTTGTTTGCGAGTTTGTTCCGGCCCCACCTCGACAGCCTCCTAATAACAGGCCTGCACTGATTATCGTGGTTGTGCGAATAAACTGACGGCGCGTGCTGTTCGAATCCATCATTGCCCTCCTCTTATTTGCTCGATGACAATTTCCCCTCCTCCGATGAGAGCATTCTCGGTTTGCTCATCGAGCAGAAACATTCAGATCTATCTGATTATTCTAGACATACGATAATGCGATAGATCTTTCGCGGTCAATATTTTTCCCCAGCCATCAATTACCTTAACTAATCATCGTCCCTACCTCGGAAATAGGGTAACTAAAGAAGCAACTCAAGGTGTGACTTGAAGCCTCTCTAAAGATGGACTGATAATTTCACAAGAGGAGGTACAACTTCATGCTGAATAAGATTCTTTTTCTCTTTCTCTTTCCATTCTTTGTTTTTTGTGCGTCTCAACCTGTTGCTAACGACATAAAAGTCGCCATTCGAGAATACGATGTGCCGACCCCGAATTCCCGTCCGCACGATCCCGCGGTGGCTCCGGATGGCGCGTTGTGGTACACGGGACAGTTAGCAAACAAACTGGGCCGACTGGATCCAAAGTCGGGCGAGATTAAGGAGTATCCGTTGAAAACGCCCGACTCCGGACCGCACGGACTTGCTGCCGATAGAGAAGGCGACATTTGGTTCACGGCGAATTTCAAGGCTTACATTGGCAAACTCGATCCGCGCACCGGTGAAGTAACGGAATACCCGATGCCCGATCCGCGTGCGCGCGATCCGCATAGCCTGGTGTTCGACCAGGAGGGAATGATCTTCTTCACTATTCAGGAAGGCAACCTTGTGGGAAAATTGGATGTGAAGACCGGCAAGATTACCCTCAAGGATGTACCCACCCTGCACGCGCTGCCTTATGGCATCATCATTGGGCCAGACAGCGCCGCATACTTTTGCGAATTTGGCAGCAATAAGATCGGGAAGATTGATCCAAAAACGCTTAATGTTACTGAACTCGTATTGCCGAACCAAAGCGCACGCCCACGCAGAATCGCGAACAATCCTGACGGCTTGATCTACTACAGTGACTTTGCGCGCGGTTTCATCGGGAGACTCGACCCAAAAACCGGTAAAACCGAGGAGTGGGCATCCCCCGGCGGACCAAACTCGCATCCCTACGGGATCGCTTCGACTTCAGATGGCATTGTTTGGTACAGCGAATCTGGTGTGAAGCCAAATACGGTCGTTGCCTTCAATCCAAAGACGAAGTCCTTTCAAACCTGGCCCATTCCTTCCGGCGGCGGAGTCGTGCGCAACATGGTTGCCACGCCTGACAATAAGCTCTTTTTGGCGTGCAGCGGAGTGAATAAGGTGGCAATAGCGGAGGTGAGACGCTGAGGTCTTTCCGGCGACACAATGCCGGCACTCGCGCGAGGATTTCCGAAAGGCGGACGACTTCCCCATGCAGGTGTCGCCTTCGGGCGGTAATTTTAACTTAATTGTCGTCGGGAGCGCTTGACGCTTAAATGATCACCCGTTCTTCGCTGTTACAGCCTCCTGGATTCAGCGCGCTCAAAGCGAGTATCGGGCAGTGGCCAGCTCTGCTGAAGGTTGAAGTCCTCGACATTCTTCAAAACAAATGTTGGCAAATCTACAGCGTGCTGCGCCCGCAGTCGATAAAAGTCCGCGCCCTTAATATCGTTCATAACAAACGGCGGCCGCGCATCTTCTCTTAGATAACTGACCTCGACATCGTTCATGCTTAGCGCTTTGACGTGACGAATGAAGAAGCCATAGGCGGGCAACACACCGAACATCGTCGGCTCCGGATATGTATCTTCCTTCTCAGGTGGGTCAAGCGCAGCCTGATCTTTTGTGCCGCCGCCCTGATAGTAGATCCGTATATTGCTCAGCCGCACATCCTCGATCGAATGACCGGGGATGCCGCTGATAATCGAAGCGTATTTTGGGTCGGCGTTATAGACAACGACGTTGCTGATAATCACCCGTCGTAAAGCGCCCACCGTGGTCTTTTCTTTAGGTCCGCGCCCGCGGAAGCCCAAACGCAAAAAAAACGGCGAGTTACTGATGTCGCGCATTGTGATATTCGTGATGGTGACATCTTCGAGCAATGCACCGTCGACGGCTTCGAGCGCCAGCCCGCGGCAATAATCGAAGACGCAATTCGAAACCGTGATGTTTTTAAAGCCGCCGTTTGATTCGGTACCGAACTTGATTCGGCCGGTGGGACTGAAAGTGCCGCTCTGGTTTCTAAACTCACGCTTGTAGGTGCCGTTGAGAAAAGTTCCTTCGTCATAGCCGCTCACCTGACAGTTTATAATGGTCACGTTCTCAGTCGCGCGCGCGTAGCCGAGCGCGTATGAACTCTTCGGACAGATGCCATCATCGAAAGGCGAGTTCACACTACAGTTTGAGATGCGGACGTTTTTGCAAGCGTCGACGTCGATCCCATCGCGGTTGGTGTCAATCTTAATGTTGTCGATTGTGAGATTATCAACACCGGTAGCGAGAATTGCGAAGTGCCCGCCGTGCAGAATTGAGATATCACGAATGATCACGTTGCGGCAGAGTTTCAAACTAATCGATTTGTTACCCCAGCCCGGTTCGACCGCGTCGCGCGCGTTGGGATAACCGAAAGGTCCACCTCTCGGGTCCGAGGGCGCGTTTCCCAGCGCGTCATTCTGTTCCTTCGTGCGTGACTGGCTGCCACTGCGCACCAGTCCCTTTCCCCAGATATGACCCGGGCCGATGATCGAAATGTTCTCGAGATTCTCTCCCCATATCAGACTGTTGTGCCAGTGGCTGTGACCGAAGTCCTGATACTGATCCCACGGGTTAGGTTCCGGTGGATCATACTTGCCATCCCCATCTTTGGGATCGGCGGCGAGGATCGTGGCGCCGGGTCCCAGGTACAAAGCAATATTGCTCTTCAGATGAATCGAGAAACAACGGTAGGTGCCTGCGGGAAACCAAACCGTTCCGCCTCCGGCGGCAGCGGCAGCGTCAATGGTGCGGTTAATTGCCGGTGTGTCGAGCGCTTTTCCATCGCCTTTTGCTCCAAACGCCTTAACATCGAAAACGCCGGCGTTGTCGGGGGCGATTGAATAATCAAAGTCGGCTACGTTCGCGAGCGTCGGGTGATTGCTCGTTACGATGGCACCGCAGAGCGAAGCAACCAGAAGAATAGACCCCAGTACGCCCGAAAGCGTTCTCTTTTTTTTCATCGCTGTCTCCGTCGAACCTGCTGACTTTATCAACAAGCTTGTCTTTTGGTGAAGAAAGGGCTTTCGCACTTTCCCGTCTGACTCCAAACCTATCTAAGTTTTCGCTGGAGTCAATTTGCGCAAGCCTTTTCAATTATTCGATGACGCTTTCTTACGCGCTCGTGGTGAGTTAGTTGTCTTGAGTTTTCCATTTGATGAACTACCTTCGACGCTCAGAACCGGTTCAGATAGAGTCTCTGAGACCTCCTCCGACGCTAATGCTCGCTCCGCCAGAATCAAGTGCTCACTCATTGCCTTTCGCGCCGCTTCGACATCGCGCGCGCGAATGGCTCGATAGATCTTCCGATGCATTTCTGCGGACTCTTTGAGGTCACGGGATCGACCGATTGTCTTGGACCGCCGTTGATGAAGAACGTCCGTTACCATTTTCATGAACGTCGCGAGAATGGGATTCCCGGAAGCGGCCGCGACCGCGCGATGAAAGCCAAAGTCATGGACAAGGTATTCCTGCGGATTGTGGAGCGCTGCATAAGTCTCGGCTACTTCTTCGGCCATTATCCGAAGGTCATCATCCGTGGCATTCTCCGCAGCCAGACCTGCTACCGCCACTTCAACCAGGCGTCTGGCCTCAAACATCTTCTCCGTCGTAAATCCGTGAAGTGCGGCGAGCATGCTGAGCGGTTCGCTGTCCAGGGCGGGCGGACCGTCGGCGATATAACTGCCGGATCCGTGACGTGACGTCAGGACGCCGATCGCTGCGAGAAAACGCAGGCCGACACGGAGGCTTGCCCTGCTAATGCCCAAGCGCTTGGCAAATTCCCGTTCGGGCGGTAACCGGTCACCAGGTCTCAGCGTGCCCTCGCGGATCATATCGCGGACCTGAATAACGACTTGCTCAGCCATCAAGCCAGTCACAGCTGGTCTGACCACCCGAAAAGTACCGAGCTTAATAGAGGTCATACAATTTCCTGGACCGCCGCAGCGAGTCCGTCACGTTTATCATCGCTGGCTGGAAACTGTCAAGAGTCATTGCTGCCGATATTGAGGGCTTGCGATGGGTTCTAAGCTATTTGTCCATTTCTCAAACAAAAAGCTTGACCGGACAAAGCGGACATGATAAAAGGAGCGCCGTTTTCTAGCAGTGGTCAGACCACTTGGCATCGTGCAAGCCAGTAGCGAGGGCTGAATGTTGTCGAACTACATTCGATTCAATCAGCACAGCGGTATGTCAGACCTGACATGCTTTCGATATCAACAAGTAGTTCTAATTTCTCCAGCTTCCCCAGTCGCTGCTGTTCGCGATAGACCCCCCAGGGCGAAATGCAACGCAGGGGATGATTTCCCGCGGGAAGTCCAAAACGAAGCAGTAACAGCCGCCGGCGATTCGACGGACTGCTAAAGTTCCGACGCAGATCGCCGGTGGAGACGAAGAGCCGGCCAGGACCCGGGCTCAATGAAAAGGAGATTGACCATGAGAAGTTTTACCTTTTTTGGTTTGTTCCTTCTGTGCATACTCGCCTTTGCTGCGCCGGCCCACGCGCAAGGCTTCGGCCGCATCGTCGGCACGATTACGGATCCTTCTGGCGCCATAGTCGCCAACGCAAAGGTCACTGCAACCGAAGAGGGAAAAGGCTTCTCGCGCACGACTACTACGAACGCTGAGGGATATTATGTTCTCGACTCGCTTCGTCCGGCGCAGTACGACCTGATGGTCGAGCTCGCTGGTTTCCGCACTTTTCTTCAAAAAGGAGCTACGTTGCTTGCGGATCAAACTCTTCCGATGAATGTAAGCATGCAGGTGGGCGCGGTGACGGAGACGGTTACTGTGACGGACGTCAGCACTGCGCAAGTCGATACCACCACGTCGGCGTTGAAGCAGGTTATCGAACAACAGCGCATCACAGAGCTTCCTTTGAACGGCCGCAACGCGGCGGAACTTACTCTGCTGGTTGCCGGCGCCGTGAGCTATCCCACCAATCCAAACAGTCCGACCAGTACTTTCGCCGGAGGGGCTTTGCAGGGCGCCACCAAGACATTTCCCGGAGCAGTGGCGATTGTGACCAACGGTTCGCGGCAGAACCAGGTTAGCTACCAGCTGGACGGAGGCAACAACGTCGACGAATATACAAACGTCAATCAACCCTTTCCCATGCCGGATGCGCTGCAGGAATTCAGCGTGCAGACGAGCAACTACAGCGCGCAATACGGCCAGAACGCCGGCGGCGTAGTCAATGTAATAACCAAATCCGGTAGCAACCAATTCCACGGTAGTGGTTTTGAGTTTCTGCGAAACGCGGCCTTTAATGCGAGAAACTGGGCCGCTGCGAAGAAAGATCAGCTCAAGCGCAATCAGTTTGGCGGCACGTTCGGTGGTCCCATCATCCACGATCGTACGTTCTTCTTTGGCGCCTATCAGCAAACCATCCAACGCAATCTGCTTCAGGGAAACCAAGCGACTGTGCCCAGTGCCGCCCTGCGAGCCACGGCGACGGATCCAGCGGTCATCGAGCTACTGAAGCATATACCGATAGGTGACTCATCCAACCATGCGAGTTTCGCACGGCCGGATCAGCAGGATTTTCGGGAAATCACGGCGCGCGGGGATCATTCCTTTTCCCAAAAGAACCAGTTAACGTTTCGCTACTTTTACGATCACTTCAAAAGGAATGCGGTCTTCGACGCCAATAATTTCCTGACGTATTCAGACGGTTCGACCATCAAGTCTCAAAACTACCTGGTCCATTGGACACACGTTTTCAGATCCACTCTGATAAATGATTTCAGGTTCAGCTATGCGCCGGAGAATGCCACGCGCGGTCCCGCGGCCGACGCATTAAACGTTAAAGATCTGGGGGTTAACCTTCCCTTCCAGTCGCCGGAAAAGGCTATTCAGCAGATACGAATCGAAAGCGGCTTCAGCTTCGGCGACAACCCGCAGGCGAGTTTCATCCGCAACAATCTAAGCTGGAGCGATGATCTGAGCTGGGTAAAGGGAAAGCACGACGTACGCATCGGTGGTGTGATCGAGCGCAGTCGGGTTGACCTCGACAATCAGTTCTTTCAACCGGCTGAGTTCAGCTTTGCCAAGGTGTGTCCTGGTCAGCCGTCAAGCACGCCTCTCTTCCAGAACTTTCTGGCCGGCAGATTATGTGATTACAGCGGAAACCTGGCGCTTCGTCAGGGTGCGGGAGAATTCAAGAACAATCGCAACACCTTCATTGGCCTCTACGTCCAGGACAACTATCGCTTCAATCGCCGACTAATGCTGAATCTCGGCGCGCGTTGGGAGCCGGCCCTTCCCTGGCGCGAAATCAAGGGACGCCAGGAACAGTTTCGGCTAGCGGACCTGATTGCGGGCGTACGTTCCAAACAATTTCCTAACGCGCCTCCGGGTGTGTTCTTTCCAGGCGACGCAGGTGTCCCAACGAACGGAGTCCGCCCGAACTACAGTAGCTTCGCGCCGCGGTTGGGCTTTGCCTATGATGTTTTCGGCGATGGTAAGACCAGCATCCGTGGTGGCTTCGGAATTTTTTACGATACCCGAATACCGGGCATCATCAACAATCGGTTTGTGGACCTGACGCCCTTTAGTCCGCAGTTCGTGTTGAGCACGCTCACCACGGTTAAGCCCGGCACCTTCAGTGACCCGCTCTGCACCCTGGCAGCCACGCAGGCGCTTCAAGGTTGCACATCACAAAGCGCGGCCTATCCTTTTCCTTTTACTTATCCCCCGGCGGCGAACATTGCCTTCGGTTCGAATACATTTGTCTTGAGCTGGGACCCGGTTAATAAGTACCAACCCCCGACCTTGTACAACTATAATCTGGCAATCGAACGGCAATTACCGCGGAATGTTTTGGTTCGCGCTGCTTACGTTGGCTCGCTGAGTAGACACTTGACCGAAACGCTGAACCTGAACCCAAAACCAGTCGGGGGAGCGGCAGATACCAGGCTCAATCTTATAGCCGGCAGTTCGCTGTTCAGCACCGTGCAACAGGATCTACAGGACATCAATGGAAACTACAACTCGCTGCAGTTGTCGGCTGAGAAGCGCATGACGCATGGATTAATGATCCTGGCAAATTACACCTGGTCAAAGAGTCTGGACGATCTTCCTCCAGGCGCCGGCGTCACCGGCTTCGATACTTCGTCAGCTCGGCCCTGGGATGATCCCCTGCGACACCAGTTCGACTACGGACCTTCAGAGTTCGACCACAAGCATCGGTTTGTCGGATCGTGGGTTTGGGAACTGCCACGGCTAACGGGACAGAACTCTTTAATGCGAAATGTCCTGGGCGGATGGCAATTGAGCGGACTAGTCCAAGCCCAGACCGGCCGGCCGGCTACGGTCTTGTCCGGATCAGATAACTCCAAGACGGGTATCGGACAAGACCGGGCGGTGGTAACTGGAAGCCCGTATGGTCCCGGCGCTTGCGCGCGGTCCGGCACAGCGTTGCCCTGCAGGGACTGGCTGAATCCGGCTTCTTTCGCGACCAATCCAACCAACACCTTCGGTAACGCCGGTAAAGGGAGCGTGCGTTTCCCCGGCTTCTATGCCTGGGACATGGGACTCTCGAAGAATTTCTCGATCACTGAACGCGTGAAGTTGCAGTTTCGCGCCGAATTCTTCAACGTCTTTAACCACGTCAACTTCCTGAGCGACGAAAGCACGGTGAACAACTTTGCCAGATTCAACAATCTGAGCCGCTTTGGATCGCTTCAAACGGCCGCCGATCCTCGGATCGGACAGATGGCATTGAAGCTCACCTTCTAACTGTTGTTGGGTTGCTACTCGGTACAGAACCAGGAGCGGACCGGGCTCCCCCAGCGGGGCTGCCCCGCTGGGGTGGTGGATGCGACCGGGTGCTCGCATTCAACCGTCACATGATTGTTTTGCTAATACAAGGTTCGTTCTCTGTCGCCCGCTAAAGCGGGCTCAGATTTTTTGGGGACGTGATCCCCGGGTTACGCTCGCTGCGCTCGCTCACCCGGGGCTAACCTCTGCCGCCGCTCCGCGGCTGGTTGAGCTGAACCCCATAACTCCTGGCAAGACAAAAGCCGATCGATTATCGTGCTCGTATGATTAGCACAGAGACAAAGACAAAGGCTATGGATCCAAACCTGGCCGGTGCCAACGCCGCGCGAATCAGTCGCCGCCAGTTCGACGCCAACATCTGGTTGACCAGACCAGCCAAAAGTGATCCAACAAATCTATTGGTGCAGGAGCTTCGCCCGGAAATCCTCGAATCTGAAGCCGACGTAGGTCGGGCGATGCTCGCCGAACTTGAAGCCGCCGCCCATCAGAAGAGTGGAGACCTGGTGATTATTCTACTGGGCGGGCGTGGAGCACAGGCTTTTCACCGCTTACTCGCGGAACGGGCGCGCGCGGGCGAGGACCATCTTCTGCGGCGCTTGCATGTGTTCACGCAGGACGCGCTGGCACCGATGCGCATGGATAACAGTCTAAGCTTCGTCCGTGATTTCGAACGCCTGCTCGGTCCCGAATTCTTTCGTCAGGTAAAGAGCTTCACTCCGATCCGGACAGATGTGCCGAATCTTGAAAATGAACTGATCGGTTACGTCGACAAATTAGAAGCCCTGGGCGGAATTGACATCTTTTTTCTGGGCCATGGGCCTGAGCCTGATAATGCTTCGCATCTGGCCTATATCAGATCCTGCTCGGGCGCGAATGCTGAATCGATCGCAGGGATGATTCCGATATCGCCGCAGATCCTCGAGCATCACATCACAAAGTTCAAAGCCGGCGGCACGACTGTTGATCCGGAAGATGAAGCCGAGTGCCGACGCGCCACGCACATTCTTACCCTGGGGCCGGCCGCGATCTTAAGCGCGAAGCGAATCGTGCAGTCGATCGTCGATGCCGATACGGCTCCCGCAAAGAAGGCGAGCTATCGCCGAGTACTCGAAACGCGAATTGCCAGCGATGCGAAGACGCGCGCGTGCCAACTCGATGAAAATCCGGGACTGTGGATCCGATTACACTCCAATATAAGATCGTTGATCTTGCCTGACTTGTTGTCATGAGTTTTGAACTGAGGACCGGACTTGAAACCTGAAGATATCAAGATCAAAAAGTTAGAGTTGGGCCGCCGTGGTTTTATTGCCGGAACTCTGGCGGCCACGGTGGGGACTGCGGTGTTTAGTCAAAATCGGGACTATGGGCAGGGCGCTTCACCCACTCGTTATCCCGATCGAGACATTCTTGTGCTCGACAAGAGGTTCGCCAAATACAAGCTGGGCAACACCGCGATACAGCGGCTATTCACCAGAATGTCCTGGGCTGAAGGCCCTGCCTGGAACAGCTCGGGCAGATACTTAATCTGGAGTGACATACCCAACGACACACAGCATCGATGGCTTGACGAAGATGGGCATGTAAGCCGGTTTCGGAACCCATCGAATAACACCAATGGAAACACATTTGATTGGGAGGGTCGTCTGCTTTCATGCGAGCACGCCACTCGACGGGTGGTGCGTTATGAACACAATGGCAGCATTACCGTGCTCGCAGACAAGTGGCAGGGAAAACCCTTTAACGCGCCGAACGATATCGTGGTGCATCCCGATGGCGGCATATGGTTTACCGATCCAGGCTACGGCAGCATGGTGAACTATGAAGGAAACAAGGGTGACCTTTTCTTGAAAGAAGCCGTATATCGCATCGACGCCAGGACCGCAAAGATCGATATCGTCACAACTGAAGCAGTCAAGCCGAACGGGCTGTGCTTCTCTCCAGACTATAAAAAGCTTTATCTCTGCGACACCGGAGCGCCGAAGAACATTACCGTGTGGGATGTTATTGATGGAAAGAAGATAGTCAACAGCCGCACGTTCGTAGTGATGAAACAAAAGATGAAGGATGGAAGCTTTGCCGGCGGCGCTGACGGCATCCGCGCCGACACGGACGGAAACATCTGGGCCGGCGCTGGTTGGGTGGGCGAGGGCTATGATGGTGTTCATATCTTCGCGCCTGACAGCCAGCGTATCGGGCAGATCCTTCTGCCGGAGATTTGCAGCAATGTTTGCTTCGGAGGGCCAAAGCGAAACCGCCTGTTCATGACGGCAAGCCAGTCGCTTTATGCCGTCTATGTCGAAACCCAGGGCGCGCATATCTGTTGATTCGAGACGAGCAGTACGAGCCGAGTACCAATGGCACGACGGCAAATGACAACGATCCACCAATTCACACGAACAACTAGCAGCCGATAACAACTGATTTCGTTTCGCGCGGTTTCGTTAGGTTTAGTGTGGCTTCGTGGATCGCATCGCTTTGCTCAGATCAAGAGCACCCAGTCGCGCAGGAGCGACGTCGATCAGTCGTGACTGGAATTTGTAATGAACGACCTTGAAAAAAGCACCGAACAACTCTGCGCGATCTATGTCGACATGGGAACCACAAATACGCGTGTCTGGTTGCTGCGCGGTTGCGAAGTGCTGGCGCAAGCGAGCAAACAGGTGGGAGTTCGCAACTCAGCGCAGGAGGGAACGACACGCGCTCTTCGAGCAACGCTCAAAGAACTGATTGCAGCAGTGCAGAACCAGGCTAAGCAACTTCTAAATTCACGCGCACCTGTTTGTGTCGCGGCCGCCGGAATGATCGGCTCGCCACTCGGACTGGCTGAGGTATTGCACATAACTGCCCCGGCCGGGGTGCGAGAGCTTTCCGCCGCTGCTCTTCGGTTTGAGTTTCCGGATGTAACTCCACTTCCCTTCCTGCTCGTGCCCGGCGTGCGCTTTGGTCCAATCGAGGCTGACTTCCGTTTGCCGGATCCCGGCGACGTCATGCGCGGAGAAGAGACCCTATGTGTCGGCTTGCACGCCCTTGGTTTGGTTGAGCCGCCCGCGGTGGTCTTGACCCTGGGCTCGCATTGGAAGGCCATCCGGCTCGCGGACGGAAAGATCCAGGAAAGCGTAACATCGTTGTCAGGCGAAATGATTCACGCCGTGCAGACAGAAACGATCCTGGCCAGCTCTGTCGGAAACAGCTGGCCCGACAAGATGACGCCGGATTGGCTGGAGGCCGGCATGACAGAACAGAGGCGATCGGGACTCTCTCGCACACTGTTTTGCGCCCGGCTGCTTGAACTAAAAAATCAAGGCACTCCGCAGGACAGGTTTGCCTATTTGTTAGGCGCCTTCATTGCTTCTGATCTCGACGCACTTGTCGCTCGCCGAGTACTCGCCGACAACACACGGGTAGTAATCAGCGGACACGACGCGACCGCCAGGGCGTGGGCTTTCGCACTCGCACGGATGTCTCTAAGCTCGGTGGTGCTAACTGAGGAAGAAACTGAGAAGGCGTTTCTGGCAGGCCTTAATCAAATCCTAATCGAGCAAATTTTGATCGGGGCAATCTCAACCGGCGGATCAACTATAAGCTCCGCCGCTTAATCCGGCATTGAAGGGGAGAATCAAAATGGCCGCGCAGCGACAAGTTGATGCGAACCCAGTTGCAGATCGCTGCCGCAGGCGTGTAATGCGCCGGCTGATGCCGTACCTGTTTGTGCTTTACGTCATAGCCTATCTTGATCGGGTCAACCTCAGCTTCGCCGCGCTGCAGATGAAGGGGGACCTGCACTTCACTGACTCTATCATCGGTTTCGGTGCCGGCATCTTTTTCGTCGGTTATGTGGTGTTGGAGATTCCCGGCACTATTTTGGTGGAGAAATGGAGTGCACGTGGCTGGATCGCCCGCATCATGATCTCGTGGGGCATAGTGGCGATGCTGATGGGGTTGATGCAAACGAAGAACCAGTTCTATCTGCTGCGCGTTCTGTTAGGAGCGGCCGAAGCGGGTTTCTTTCCCGGGATAATTGTCTACCTCAGCCACTGGTTTCGCTATCAGGATAGGGCCAAAGCCGTGGCACTTCTGATGGCGGGAATCTCGGTATCCAACATCATTGGCTCTCCGCTGTCAGGCGCCCTGATGCGTCTCAACTGGCTCGGGCTATCAGGTTGGCGTTGGATGTTCATCATCGAAGGCGTGCCGGCGGCAGTTTTCGGTGTAATTACTCTCTTTTATCTTACGGACTGGCCGCATCAGGCAAACTGGTTGCCCGAGGATGAACGCGAGTGGCTAATTAGCGAGCTGGAAAGGGAGAAGCAAGTTAAGCAGGCAAAGCATTCTCTGGGAATTCTGCAAGCGCTCCGCCATCGTGAAGTCGTCTTGTTAACGCTAGCTTACTTTTTCATGGTGACTGCTGTTTACGGTATCAACTTTTGGTTGCCGTCAATAGTCAAGAAACTATCTGGGTCGTCCAATATGCACGTGACCCTGATCTCCGCTATTCCGTATTGTTTCGGGCTAGCGTCGATCCTCCTGATGGGATGGCATTCCGATAAGACCAAAGAGCGACGTTGGCATACAGCACTGGCGATGATGACGACCAGTCTCGGGTTGCTGCTCAGTGTGGTTGCGGGCAACTACACCGCTCTGGCGGTATCGATGTTCTGTCTGGCGGCAGCAGGGACGGCTGGTTATCTTCCCGGATTCTGGGCTCTGCCGACGAGCTTTTTAACAGGCACAGCGGCGGCAGCAGCCATCGGTTTGATCAACTCATTCGGCAATCTGGGCGGGTTCGTCGGTCCTTATATCGTCGGCTATTTAAGTAAGAAGACGAGCTCGTATGTCGGCGGTGTCCTTTATCTCTCAGCGTCAGCGCTGGCGGCTTCAATGCTAATCCTTTCGCTACGCGCCACCAGACGAAGATCTTTGCCGGCAAATAAAAGTTTGTCGGTTGGGGCCGCTGCCCAAAAACTTGTCGTGGAAACAACAGTCTCAACGAACTAGAGACTTTGTCGGATATGCTTATGAAACATCGTAGCTCGGCATGGTTTGGTCCCAGGGACCGCGACGGCTTTATCCATCGCAGTTGGATGAAGAACCAGGGACTGCCCGATGATCTGTTTGATGGGCGGCCGGTGATCGGTATCTGCAATACCTGGTCCGAATTGACACCGTGTAATGCTCACTTTCGCGACTTGGCCGAGCATGTCCGGCGCGGCGTCTATGAAGCCGGCGGACTGCCGCTCGAGTTCCCCGTAATGTCCCTGGGGGAAACGCTGATGCGACCAACTACCATGCTCTTTCGCAATCTCCTGAGCATGGACGTCGAAGAATCAATTCGGGCTAATCCAATCGATGGTGTGGTGCTACTGGCAGGCTGCGACAAAACTACGCCGGCACTTTTGATGGGCGCCGCAAGTTGTGATCTGCCCGCGATCGTGGTCTCCGGCGGCCCGATGCTCAATGGAAAATTTCGAGGACAGGACATCGGTTCAGGCACAGATGTCTGGAAGTTCAGCGAAGCGGTTCGCTGCGGAACGATGAGCGAGTGCGAATTCATGGAGGCGGAAGGGTGCATGAATCGATCAGCCGGTCACTGCATGACAATGGGAACGGCCTCTACCATGGCCAGCGTCGTCGAGGCACTCGGAGTTGCGTTGCCGACAAATGCAGCCATACCCGCAGTCGACTCGCGCAGATACAAATTGGCGCATGTGGCCGGTCGCCGTATCGTCGAAATGGTGCGCGAAGATTTGCACCTGTCAAAGTTTCTCACTCGCGCGGCGTTTGAGAATGCGATTCGAGTGGTCGGAGCGATCGGCGGATCCACGAATGCAGTGATACATCTGCTCGCAATCGCCGGGCGCATCGGAGTAGAACTTACGCTGGATGATTGGGACCGTCTTGGTCGTTGTGTTCCATGCCTGGTGAACCTGATGCCTGCGGGCAAGTATCTGATGGAGGACTTTTATTACGCCGGCGGACTGCCCGCGGTAATACGTGAGTTGGGCGATTTGATTCACCGAGCTGTTCCGACCGTTAACGGAAAGACCGTCGGCGAAAATGTCTCGGATGCGCCCTGTTACAACCGTGACATAATCAAGCCGCTCAGCGATCCAATGAAAGCCGAAGGAGGCATAGTCGTGGTGCGCGGTAATTTATGTCCCGATGGCGCCATTATCAAACCCTCCGCCGCCACACCCGAGCTGATGAACCATCGCGGTCGAGCGGTAGTGTTCGAAACGATTGAAGAATTCCACACTCGGATTGATGATCCAAAGCTGGACGTTGATGAAAGCTGTGTTTTGGTCTTGAAGAACTGCGGTCCACGCGGCTATCCCGGAATGCCTGAGGTGGGAAACATGCCTTTACCTTCCAAGCTCTTGAACAAAGGAATTACGGATATGGTACGTATCTCAGACGCGCGGATGAGCGGCACCGCTTATGGAACCATAGTCTTACATATCGTCCCTGAGGCCGCAGCCGGAGGCGCGCTTGCTATCGTCCAGAACGGCGACATGATCGAACTCAACGTTGCTAAGCGGAAACTTTATCTGGACGTTTCTGACTCCGAAATTAAGCGACGACTGGAAGCGTGGAAACCACCAGCGGCGCCATCGGACAGAGGCTATGCAAAGCTTTACTACGACCATGTGATGCAAGCAGATCGCGGCGCCGATTTCGATTTCCTGGTTGGCGGTAGCGGCGCTGCTGTCCCTCGCGAGAGCCATTGAAAGCGGGGTCCGCCATGCTGAAGATCGGTCATGAGCACGGTGGCCCACATGCCGGGAGCGCGGACATCCTGTCCGCACAGCTTGCGAAGCAAGCTAAGGGCTTTTTGTTCGCGCTACGCGCTCAATGCGGGCGAGACGCCCGCGCTCCCAGCCGTTAGTTACTTGCGAGAGAATGAGGTCATGAGGCTGAAAACAGGATTAACGGGATTCGCCGTAGGTCTCGCCATGATCTGTTTTCCGATCGTGATTACGAAGTCGCGGATCACCCTTGTTCGACGCATATCACAAGCCGATGATCAGACGCCTGAAGCCGCTCAACCAGCTCCCCTTCCCGGCAAAGGTCTCCGGCAGCATCCTTTTCTCTATTGCGGCGAATGGGACACCCGTAAGCCGGTGCAGACTATGTACATCGTTCGCGGCGGCAAGGTCGTGTGGTCTTACTCAGTCACAAACAAAGATGAGTTGGATGATTGTCACCTCCTTTCCAATAATCACGTTCTCTTCGCGCGCAAGAACGGCGCCACCGAGCTCACGCCGGATAAACAAATCGTTTGGAATTATGACGCGCCGCCCGGTACCGAGATTCACTCTGCGCAGCCAATTGGCAGATACAAAGTGCTGATTATGCAGAATAGCACGCCTGCTAAATTGATCCTGATCGATAAGAACGGTTTTCGATCAGAATCCGAGAACAGTTTCTTTGTAGTCGTTCGCTCCACGATAGTCCAGGTTTGCCAGGGCATGCCAAGACATTTGCGTAGGTTTCGGCAAGTTCCTCTACAAACTTGTAAGTATTGCAGGAGCTGAAATAAGCCGGTGTATTTATATCTTCATAAAAGTTTTCACTTTGACGGGAGTATTTCCGCCCTTCTAGGATAGCCTCTTTGATCCTTGGGCTTAGTGCAGAAAATCGGTTGAAGGAGCACCTAACTATCACAACAAAGGTTGCAAATATTGGCGCGCGGACAAATGGCAAGTCGCCGGAGTTGCTCGCACGGGAGCGGGCAGAAGTACGAAAGCTAACAACACTTTTGGAACTGGGGCGTATTCTGGCAGATCAGCAAAACTTGAAGAGCTCACTTACTCGTGTGCTTGAAACGCTTGGGCGTCATCACGGCATGGTCCGAAGTTTCGTGTTACTGCTCGATCCCGAGTCCGAGAAGATGCGCGCCGAGGCATCGTATGGCCTGAATGGTGATGCGTATCGCGTCACTTATCGGATTGGCGAAGGCGTAGTCGGCCGCGTGGTCCAAAGTGGAAAACCGGTCGTTGTACCGCAAACCAGCCGCGAACCGCTCTTGCTGAATCGGTTGATCGGTCAGGCCCGTATCAACAGTCGCAAGGAAGCGAGTTTTATATGTGTCCCGATCATCGTCAATGACAAGCCGCTGGGCGCCATCGGCGCTGATCTCATCTACAAGGAAGAGCGCGATTACGATCGGACGACTAAATTTTTAGGAGTAATCGCCTCAATGATGGCCCAGGCACTTAAGGTAGAAAACTTTATCGCGGCAGACAAGCAGCGCTTGCTCGATGAAAATATTCACCTCAAGCAAGAACTGCGCGAACGCTATGACTTCAGCCACATCGTGGGCAACTCGAATCCCATGCGCCAGGTCTACGAACAAGTGACCCAGGTAGCGCGGACAAACACAACTGTGCTGCTAAGGGGCGAATCAGGCACAGGCAAGGAAATGATTGCTCATGCGATTCACTATAACTCTCTGCGCGCCGGCAAGCCTTTCGTAAAAGTGAGCTGTGCGGCTCTGCCCGAGACATTGCTCGAATCCGAGTTGTTCGGCTATGAGAAGGGCGCTTTCACAGGCGCACAGGCTCGAAAGAAGGGTCGCTTTGAATTGGCCGACGGCGGAACGCTTTTCCTCGATGAAATTGGGGACCTCAACCCTGCGACACAAGTGAAGCTGCTGCGTGTTTTGCAAGAGCGCGAATTTGAGCGGCTCGGCGGTCTGGAGACAATCAAGGTAAACGTGCGGCTGATTGTCGCAACCCACAAGGATTTAGAGAAAGCAATTACCAAAGGCGAATTCCGGGAAGATCTATATTACCGGCTCAACGTATTCGCGATCTTCATGCCGCCACTGAGAGAACGCAAGCCTGATGTCCTGCTGCTCGCCGAGCACTTTGTCGAGAAGTTTGAGCGCGAGCATCACAAAAGCATCAAGCGTATCTCGACTCCTGCGATCGACATGCTGACCAGTTATCACTGGCCCGGTAACGTGAGAGAGCTGGAGAACGTGATCGAACGAGCGGTGGTGGTATGCGAGTCGAACGTGATTCACGGTCATCATCTACCGCCGACTTTGCAAACGGCCGAAGGCTCAGACACGGTGACACGCTTGTCGCTGATGTCGGCAATGGAGACATATGAGCGCGATCTGATTCAGGATGCGCTTAAGACCACGCGTGGAAACCGCGCCAAGGCGGCGAAACTACTTGATACCACCGAGCGAATAATTGGTTACAAGGTCAAGAAGTATAGGATCAATTGCGATCGCTTCCGCGGGTAGGCTGAAGACGTCGTCTTATCGCTTCAAATAAAGCAGCAGCGTGGGTCTTTATCCAAATGCTTCGCCATAGCTAATGCCCCTGGTCTGGGCTTTGAGCGCCTCAAGGAACGAATTCGCAGCTGGCGAGAATTTCGTTCCACGCCGATGCGTGGCCCAAAGCGTTCGGTTATAACTCAACCCACGCACTGGAACGGTCGTTAACGTGCCGCGATCGAGTTCCTCACGCACGCACATGCGCGGGACAAACGCGAGTCCGACACGCTTCTGCACAAATCTTTTTATCGTCTCTATCGTGGCCAGCTCGAGTGTAATGTTAAGTGTTGTGTGCTGCTTGGCAAAGGCTTCAATTACTTTCAACCGCGAGCCGGCCTTCACGTTATGTGCGATGAAAGGTTCATTACCCAGGTTTTTGATCGTTAATGAAGTTCGACCGGCCAGATGATGTTTCGGACTCATTATCAGAATCAATTCATCCTTTAGCACGGGGAAAGACTCGAGATCCCGATCAGCCGGTTCGGATGCCATCAACGCGAAATCCACATTGCGCTCGAGAACCTCGCGCGGCAGGCGGTCTGAGACGTGACGGAATATTTCAACTTTCACCTCAGGGTGCTTTTGTCTAAACGCCAGAATCACGTCCGGTAGAAGGTATAACGAGGTGCTCTCATTAGCGCCCACGCGAACGCGCCCTCGCTTGAGACTTCGCAGCTCGCCTATTGCCTGGATCACTTCATCGCGTAGTGTCAGAATCCTCTGCGCGTAATCGTGGGCCACCTGCCCTGCTTCCGTCAGCGCGGGGGTTTTCTGAGTTCGATCGAGCAGCGGTAGTCCCATTTCCTCTTCCAGCCGCCTGATCGCTATGCTGACCGCGGGCTGGGTGCGACAGACGCGGTCGGCAGCCTTCGAGAAACTACCCTCCTCTACTACCCTCAGAAAATATTCAAGCTGAGCCAATTCCATTTCGTGCAATTAGTAGTTTGATCCAAGCCTTTGTGCCATGAATGAGTACTGATGCAGTTTCGGTAATCAGATCGTATTACTGGGAACGCGGGCGCCCTCGCCCGCACAGCCTCGCCAGCGCAAAGTCTTTCCAAATAGCTAAGAACCGCGGCCAAATGGTCATTTCGCGCTTCGCGCTCATTGCGGGCGAGGGCGCCCGCGCTCCCAGCGAATCGGAGCCTTCCCGTTCGAAAGTGCATCAGCTCTCATGAATGCCATTTATTATTATCTTAAAAGAATAAATTGTACAATAGGCGCTGTCGAAAATGTCACGCCGCCTGTATAAAGAGCAGGAGGGCGGGTTTGCCCCATTTTTCGTTGTAGGCAGAGAAGATCGCAAAGATGATCCGATCAACGCTGGCCATGTTTGCAAAAGTGATCATCTGTCGAGTGCGGCGACGGGAAAGATCATGAAGAAGCGTGGAACCATCGCGTCGTTAACAGTCTGTTTAGTGCTTGGAGTTACCGCGTATGCACTTTACCGTTTTTGGGGGACCGTCCTGAGAACGCCACAGCTTCCGCCACCGGCCCCGACAACGCTCCGAGCCCCAGCCAGCCGACAGCAGACAACTGCCTTTGAACCTCCTCTGCCGCCTCCCAGACCATCCGGCGAGATAGTTCCTCAAGCTAGGTCCGAGCCATCGCGCGCGCTTGTCGGCACGGCAAATGAGCAGTTAAAACAGATCGAGCGGAACTTACCCGAAGATGCACAAGTTGCAACTTATCCTGTGAGCGAGACCGAAGAAAGAGCTGCCTTTGCCACGGCTGATCTAATCGGTGACGGTCGCACTGAGACAGTCGTAGTTTACAAAGCGCCAGGACCGCCGCCTGACGGAGGCGGTCAGCCTTTGTTCCTGGGAGTGCTAGCGCCTGATGGAGACCATCTAAACTTGCGCTCGTCGGCTCGCCTCTACGGAGGTTTGATTTACATTAGTCTGCGCGACAAACACGCGATTCCGTTTGCGATTCGTGATGTAACGGGTGACGAACGGCCTGAGATCATCGTGACCTCGGGCGTGGGGGCAAGCCTGGGAGGTGCGCTTCAGATTTACACTTTCGATGGATCTTCCTTTCATCAGATCGCTAATGCGGATGGACATATTCTCGAACTGAACAACAAAGGCCCAGGTAAGCCTAGCGAGATCACGGCACGAAGCCGTTACGAAGCCACGCCTAGAGTATATCGATGGAACGGCCATGGGTTTCAGCCATAAGGTGCAGCGAGCGTTCGTGACGCTAATCAGATCTATTGCTGGGAACGCGGGCGCCCTCGCCCGCACCGCCTCGCAGGCGCAAGAAATCTTTTCCAAATAGCTAGCAACCGCAGCCAAGTTGTCATTTCGCGCTTCGCGCTCATTGCGGGCGAGGGCGCCCGCGTTCCCAGCGAATCGGAGCCTTCCTATTCGAAAGTGCATCGGGCGCGGCCCTGGTCCGTCTGAATTCAATCGCCAGGCTTCTCTCTGCGACCCAGCATGACCGCGCGCTGAAATGCGGCCCACACAGCTTTCGAGAGCACGGTACGCAAGCCGCCTTTCTCCATCTGGTAAATTGCTTCGGCGGAAGTGCCACCGGGTGAGGTGACCATGTTGCGCAGCTCGGCGGGGTGTTTGTGTGATTCTTGCGCGAAGAGCACCGAGCCCAACATGGTTTGCAGCACCAATTCCTGCGCGACATGTCTCGAGAATCCCATGTGCACACCGGCATCCACCAGCGCTTCCATCACGAGAAAGATGTAAGTTGGACCGGTGGCGCTCAGAGCCGTGGCCATGTCGATCATTCTTTCCGTCTCAACGTACATCTCTTTGCCCAATGCACCGAGCATCGCGCGAACCTGTGCCAACTGTGTCTCGCTGACCTGAGGCGTCGCTGTCCACGTAGTCATGCCCTGACCGATCTGCGCGGGAGTGTTGGGCATTGCTCGAACTACTGACGGATGCCCGAGCTCGCTGGCGATCGTCTCGATCTTCGCGCCCGCAACGATCGACAGCACAAGCTGCTCCTGTTGCAACTGTCCTCCCAGCTCATTAAAGACTGTGCTCAGCCGTTGCGGTTTCACGGCGAGTATGATGATCGAACTGTTTGGAGCAAGTTCATCGCTCGCTGTCGTGGGTCCGAGCGTAGCGGCCTCTGCATTGCTCTCAACGACCTTGATGCCGTATTTCGTTTGCAGTTCCTCGCGACGTGCCAGGCGCGGATGGCTGCCCATTATTTGGGCAGGCGTCACCAGCTCGCGCCTCAGCAGGCCGGCGATGATCGCCTCAGCCATCACACCGCAACCAATAAAGGACAACGACGCGTCCTGCAGCGAGTTCATAAGATTTAGGTGTTAAGAGTTCTACCTTTAGGTTGTTGATTGCAAGATGCAAGCTAAAGCTGGAACTTTGAACTTCCCGGATTCCGTCTTTGTTACTGACCCATCACAATCTCCTTATCTTTCGTCCTGACTCATCGACATCAAGCAGCCGCACTGTGGTCTCGATTCCGTGTCTGTGAAAGCATTCCGCGATTGCAATTCCGAGTTCATCAAAATGGTCCTGGGCCAGCGCGAGTACGCTGGGACCAGCACCACTCAAAGCAAGTCCCAGAAGTCCCGGACGGCGCGGTGTTGCCAACGCATCGGCAAGACCGGGGACTAGTGATTGTCGTCGTTCCTGGTGCAAGCGATCTCGCGTCGCTTCCCACAAGAGATCGTAACGATGTTCTTCAAGAGCCGCGGTGAACAACGCTGCACGCTGAACATTGTGCACTGCATCGGCATGACTAACGAGCGGTAACAGCGCCGCTCTTGCCTGGGCAGTTTCCAAGGTGGCATGGGGAGAGACAACAATCACTTTGATCTCGCGCGGCCACTCCTTTTTGAGGGCGGTCACACTTCCATCCTGTCCGGTACAGGTGACCACCCAGCCACCGAAGAGGCTTGCCGCGACATTATCGGAGTGCCCTTCCAAATCCGTCGCGTAACGCAGAACCAGGTCTGTTGGCATCTGGTAATTGCAGAGCGTTGCGCCTAGCGTAATGCCGGCGATGATTGCCGCGGCGCTGCTTCCCAGACCGCTGCTGAGTGGAATCTCATTCTCAGCTTCGATACTCATTGGAGGCAAAGTCAGTCCTTGTTTCTGAGCGGCAAAGCTCATGGCGCGGAAGATTAAATCATCAGCCGTGGGAGGAAGGGTTGTGCCGTACGCCTCACCCCGACTGCGCCTGCAAGCCGTTTGGCTGGATTGCGGGTCGACCGTGGCGCGAACGGTTAAATAGAGCTGCAAGGCGAGACCAAAGCAGTCGAAACCCGCGCCGAGGTTTCCGGCCGAAGCAGGCACACGCACCTCTACGATAGAACCGCTCATGCTTGTCAAAAGCGGTTTTTCCGCGAACACGATGCTCGCTTTGTCGGTCATGCGTTCAGTCGTGGCCCCTGTCTTCGACGTGACGACTGTCGTGGGAGTTGAGATGTTCGAGGATGGCGGTCTTAGTCGGTTTTACGCGCGTCGGCGGGTTACTGAATGTGCCGGCGATGCGACGCTCTTCTTTCGATTTGCTCGAAGCCCGATCGTGGGTATAGAGATTGTTTTGATGGTAGTTGATAATGTAGTCCGCATCTTTCAAAAGATGTCCCGTCAACACTGCTACGACCCTGTCATCGGAATCAATTACACCATCGTTGACCAGCCGCTTAATTCCCGCGACAGTAGTTGCCGATGCCGGCTCGCATCCGATGCCGTCGCGGCCGACGATTGCTTTGGCATCCGCGATCTCCTGCTCGCTCACGCTCAACACACGCCCGTCCGTCTGGGTCACCGCGCGCAGAGCTTTCTTCCACGACACCGGCGCACCTATCTTGATTGCCGTTGCCAACGTCTGCGGATGTTTTATGGGCGTGAGCGTTGATGATGAATTGCCAGCCGGCGAATCTTGTTCACGACGAGCGAACAGTTGCGCGAAAGGCGCCGCACCTTTAGCTTGCACCACGTGCAACCGCGGCAGACGATCAATCACACCGAGCTCAAACAATTCCTTGAAGCCTTTACCGAACGCCGCGCTGTTGCCGAGATTACCACCCGGCAATACGACATGGTCAGGAGCTTGCCATCCGCACTGCTGCAACAGTTCCACGGCCACGGTCTTCTGGCCCTCAATGCGAAAAGGATTGATCGAATTTACGAGATAGATCGATTCGTCTTCAGCGAGTTCCCGAATAATGCGCATCGCATCATCAAAGTTACCATCGATCTCCAGGACCACGGCCCCGTAATCCAGGCTCTGTGCCAGCTTCCCGTGACTGACCTGTCCGCGCGGCACGAGGATCGCGCATTTGAGCTCGGCCCGCGCAGCATAAGCGGCCAGACTTGCCGCCGTGTTGCCTGTGCTTGCGCACACGACTGTGGCGGCGCCGAGGATGCGCGCCTGCGTGACGGCCGTTGTCATTCCCGTGTCTTTAAAAGAGCCGGTCGGATTGCAGCCCTGATGTTTGAGCTTCAGCCTGTTTAGTCTGCAATAGCCGGCCGCGCGCGGAGCGTCGTAGAATGGAGTGTTGCCCTCGGCGAGAGAAACGATCGGTGCGTCGTCTGAGAACGGTAGTAACTCACGGTATCGCCAAACGCCGCTGCGATCTTTCTCGTCTGGGGACGCGAGCCGTGCTCGCCACACGCTACGAAGTGCGCTTGCGTCCGCGACAACATTCGACTCATTCTCAATTTCAAGCAGCCCGCCACAACGCGGACACACGTAAAGCTGCTCGTTGAGCCCATACTGCGCTCCACAATTCGACTCGATGCAATGCTGCGAGGCAAGGTCAATAGAAACAGAGGTCATACAGTTTGAGGGGACCAAACATCACTGAGCACGCTCTCCCCCGATTCAAAGCGAGAAGCGCGCAAGTGCAGATTGAACTCATCGTGAACCGCGGCCACCGCTTCCCGCGTGACTGTCGCGTCGACCACAAACGAGACGTTGTACTCTGATGATCCCTGCGCGATCGCAATGATGTTTATCCCTCTTCTCCCCAGGGCACTGAATGTGCGACCGGCAATACCCGGCGTGCCGCGCATCCTATCACCTACCACCGCGACGATGGCAATCTCGGAATTCACTGTGATGTGCTCGACATCATGATGAACGAGATCGGAGGCAAATGCATTTCGCAAAGCCTTCAAAGTGCGCGCCGCGTCCGCGGAATCAACAATAAAGCAGATATCGTTCTCAGACGAAGACTGCGAGATCAGAAGCACATTGGCGCGGACACCGGCCACGGCTGCAAACGTTTTGGCCGCGACGCCAATCACCCCCACGATGCCGCGTCCACCGACCGTGATGAGGCTGACGTTGCCGATCGCCGTGATTCCTCTCACACCATTGTTTGTCGGGCGTCCTGCGCGTGTGATTTTCGTGCCGGGCTTCTCAGGCGCAAAGCTGTTGCGAATCGAAACTGGAATTCCCGCTTCCGCGACGGGCCGAAGCGTCTTTGGATGAAGCACCTTCGCACCGAAATAAGCCAACTCTGCTGCCTCGTTGTACGAGATTTCATGCAGCAAGCGAGCATTGGGAACGAGTCGTGGGTCGGTAGTGAGTACGCCGTCAACGTCGGTCCAGATGATAATCTCATCGGCGTTGAGCGCGGCTCCGAGTGCGGTAGCAGAATAATCTGAGCCACCACGCCCGAGTGTGGTCGGCGTTCCCTCCGCAGTAGCGCCGATGAAGCCGGTGACGACCGGCGTGATTCCATCGCCAAGCAACGGCAAGAGTCGAGCCGAGGCGCGCTCTCGCACTTGTGCCATTAACGGCTCTGCCTGTCCATAGTCGTCATCCGTGACGATCACCTCAGTCGCTTCGATGGCTTCGCTTCGCAGCCCCAATTCGCTCAGTGCGCCGGCCATCAAGCGAGCTGAGAGTCTCTCGCCGATACTTGAAACTACCGCCAGTGTGCGTGGCGTCAGCTCGCGCAGGAGCGTTATCCCGCAGCAAAGGCTCGTCACTTCGCCAATGATTTGCTCTACCTCGCTCATAAGTTGGGAACGCCTTGCTTCTTCGTTGATCAAAGCAGCAACTGCGGCAGTGTGTTGATTGCGCAAGGCATCAGCGACCTCTCTGGATTTCATCTCCTCTCCGTTCGCTGCTTGTTGGGCCGCCAGAATAAGTCGGTTCGTCACGCCACTCATCGCTGATACAACGACTACCACGGCGCCTTCGAGCGAGGCTCTCGCGACGATGTCCGCCGCGCGTCTAATGCATTCAGCATTACCTACGGACGTGCCGCCAAATTTCATCACTTGCAATTTATCTCTCATCGCTTTAAACGCTATTCGCGGATGCCTGCATTCTGTCTCCTGACTCCTCACCTATTACTTCTGCTTTCGGCCTCGTCCCATCCTTCATCAGCTTATACTCAACTGAATCGACGAGGGCGCGCCAACTCGCTTCGACGATATTCGCCGACACTCCAATCGTGCCCCACTGCGTGTTTCCGTCGCTTGAGGTAATCAGCACGCGCACCAGACTGGCGGTACCGGATAAGGCGCCCGTGATCACGCGAACCTTGTAATCGACCAGGCGCACGTCGCCAAGCGACGGATAGAATTTCTCCAGCGCGCATCGCAGCGCCTGATCGAGCGCATTGACGGGACCATTTCCGCTCGACGCCGTGTGCTCGACGCGGTCTCCAACCTTGATCTTGACGGTCGCCTCGCTCATTGGCATCAAGGCCCCTCGATGCTCGTCGATGACGCGAAATCCCAGCAGCTCAAAGTACGGCTCTGGGGTGCTGCGCAGTTTGTGCACGAGTAGTTCGAAACTTGCTTCTGCGGCTTCAAATTCAAACCCATCGTGCTCGAGCCGTTTCAGTTCTTCAAGCACGCGTTGTTCTTCATCCAGCTCTATTCCCAGCTCGCGAGCTTTGGCCAGAAGATTCGCGCGGCCTGAGAGATCGGAAACAAGTATCCGCCGCCGATTGCCGACGCGCTCCGGCTCGATGTGCTCGTAAGTTTCCGGATTACGTTCAACTGCGGAGACGTGGACACCCCCTTTATGGGCAAAGGCACTATCGCCGACGAAAGCCGCACCTGAATAAAGCGAACGATTGGCAATCTCGCTGACGAAGCGTGCAGTCGCGCGCAACTTCTTCAAACTTTCAGGTCCTATCGTGTTATGCCCGAGTTTCAATTCCAGGTTGGGGATGATGGAACAAAGATTGGCATTGCCACAGCGCTCGCCATAACCATTGATCGTTCCCTGCACGTGTGTCGCTCCCGCGGAAACTGCCGCGAGCGTATTGGCCACGGCCAACTCTCCGTCGTTGTGACAGTGAATGCCAACCGGCACCTTGATCTCATCGATCACGGCCCGAGTGATACGCGTGATATCATCAGGAAGGCTGCCTCCATTCGTATCGCAAAGCACGATCCGGTGAGGGTAACCTGCTGTCGCTGCGCGTAGCGTCGCCAGCGCATACTCGGGATTAGAGCGATACCCGTCAAAGAAATGCTCCGCGTCATAAATCACGAAAGGCACCCGCGCGGAAAGGTGACGCACTGTATCCTCGATAATCTCCAGATTCTCTTCGCAGTTTATTCGCAGGGCGTCAGTTACGTGCAGGATCCAGGATTTGCCGAAGATAGTGACTACGGGTGTTTCCGCCTGAAGCAACGACTGAATACTCCGGTCCTGATGGCATGATAGATTTCGACGGCGAGTTGCCCCGAAGGCAGCGATCGCCGAGTGCTTCAGTTTAAGAGCACGCACCCGCTGGAAGAAGGCCACATCGCGAGGATTTGAGCCCGGCCATCCTCCCTCGATGATATCGACACCGAGCGCGTCGAGTTCCTCAGCGACGCGGCATTTGTCTGCCACCGAAAAATTAATGCCCTCGCCCTGGGTGCCGTCACGTAGGGTGGTGTCGTAGATTTCGATTCGATTACTCATGAATTCTTAGCTTTCCCTTAAGCGCCGAAGGAACCGACCGGAAAGTTTTTCGTCCATTCTTTATCGCTCCTGCGTCGCTCGTCAGGTTTCTGTGCCGGAAAGTTCGTTCACCGTTGCTGTAACCGGCAACGACGTGGCCGTCGCCGAAAAGCTTGTACTTGTAAGTTGTCAGGCCCTCGAGACCAACCGGCCCACGGGCGTGCAACTTGCCGGTGCTGATTCCAATCTCCGCGCCCAGGCCATATCGAAAGCCATCAGCAAAGCGCGTCGAGGCGTTGTGATAAACCCCTGCGGCATCGACTCTAGTCATGAAATGCGACGCGGTATCGCTGTTTTCAGTGACGATCGCTTCTGTATGGCCTGAGCCGTAGCGATCGATATGTTCTAGCGCTTCCTCTATGTTGCCAACGATCTTGATAGAGATGATGAGATCCGAATATTCGGTCGCCCAATCCTCTTCGCTCACGCGAACAACTTCGTGTGACTGAGCCAATGCCATAGTTCCCGGGCAGCCGCGCACCTCGACGCCCTCCGCCTTGAAGCGCGCGATCACCTCAGGCAAAAAACGCTCGGCAACCTTCTCGTGAACCAGCAAGGTTTCCATCGCATTACATGCGGCCGGGTATTGCACCTTCGAATCAAGGGCAATAGCCAGCGCCTTGCGCAGATTTGCGGCGTGATCAACGTAGACATGACAGATACCCTCGCCATGGCCAAGTACGGGAATGCGACTGTGCTCGGCGATGTACCGCACGAACCGCTGCGACCCCCGCGGGATGATCAAATCGATCTCCTGATCAAGCGTCAGCATCTGCGCGACATCTTCGCGCGTGTGCAGCAGGTTGATAGCAGCGGGCGGAATATCCTGAAAGTGGCTGACCGCGTCGCGCCAAATCGTTACGAGTGCCTGATTGGTATGCGCAGCTTCCGCGCCGCCCTTGAAGATCACAGCGTTTCCCGACTTTAGGGCGAGCGCGGCCACTTGCGGCACAACTTCCGGACGGGCCTCAAAGATGATGCCGACGACGCCGATGGGACAGGACTCCTTATACAAGGTCAAACCATCGTCCAGCTCGGTCGCGGCAAGCTGCCGCCCTAAAGGATCCGGCAAGGCAGCCACATCAAGCACACAACGTGACATCGCCGCGATGCCTTGCTCGTTGATCTGCAATCGCTTAAACAACGCGCGCGACATTTGTCCTGTTTCGACCCCGCGCGCGGCGTCATGACAGTCGCGCTGATTGGCAACAAGGATTTCCAACTTGCGCTGCTCAATTGCGTAAGCGGCTGCTCGTAAGGCCGCGTCGCGACGATCTCCCGGCAGCAACGCAAGCAGGCGCGCGGCTGCCTTAGCGCGCCGAGCTATGTCGGCAACACTTGCCTGACCAGTCGCCTGTTTCGCAAAGGTGCTCATGATATTCATCCATCGACAATCGGCGTTTGACCTCGGCCTGGTCGATCCGGCGGCATGTCTCAATTGTTTTCCGGCAGACCTTCCAGGATCACCATGTTGTCGCGCGTTACCAGCACGCTGCTCTTCAACCCTTTTCCTTCTCCGCACCGATCGATAAAGGGCGCGGCTTCTTCGCTTGCACAGTTCGCCATCCCGCGCGCGAACTCGCGGCCTTCCGGCCCGGCAATGCTAACCACATCCAGCGAATCGAAATCGCGCTCGATGCGGATCACACCTGACGCCAACAGGCTGGCTTTGCCGCGCAGGATGGCGTCACGCGTGCCTGCGTTTACGACAACGCGTCCGCGTACATGGGCCGCATAAGCGATCCAGCGTCGCTTGCCATGCATGCGCGATGATGAAACGAATGCCGTGCCGACTTGCTCGCCAGCGAAGACGCGATCGAGGGTGTCCGCTATTGTGCCGTTTGCAATAACTGCGATGCCACCCGCGCGCATAGCTATCTGCGCTGCATCCACCTTACTTACCATCCCGCCACGGCCGCCTGCCGACGGACCGGTTGCCGACGCCCTTAACTCCGCGGCGATTTCCTCGACAAGAGGAATCACTTCCAGTCTGTCACGTGCAGAAGCAGACGATCCGTTTTTCGTCTGACGAAACAAGCCGTCGACGTCCGTTAACAAAATGAGAGCGTCGGCGTCCAGCTTACTCATTACGAGTGCAGCCAGCCGATCGTTGTCGCCAAAGATGCGATCTGTACCGTCACTCAGATACGCAAGCTCGGCAGCCGAGACCGTGTCGTTCTCATTCACAATGGGCAGCACACCGAACTTGAGCAGTTTCTCCATCGTACTTCGCAGATTTTGATAGCTCCGCCGGTGGCTGAAATCATTTTCCGTCAACAGAACCTGTGCGATCTCTATGTCGAGCGCACCAAACAATCGCTCATAGGCGTTCATCAGTAAGCTCTGGCCGACCGCAGCACATGCCTGGCGAACAACTAAGTCATTCAGACGGGCGCGCGGCAGACCCAGCCGGCCTGCCCCAAGTCCAACTGCGCCGGAAGAGACCAGCACGATCTGCCGGCCGGCGCTCTTGAGCGCGGCAACCGAGCGCACGATGGGCTCAACTTGTTCGGCGCATATCTCACCATCCACTCCAGTAACGATGCTCGTGCCTAACTTGATCACCACACGGCGCGCTGCGCGCAGACGTTCCGTCGTGGAGCTTCTAAAATCTCCCTGCATTAGCAAACAACCTCAAGTAGGTGCGGCATGTTATTATGGGAGAACCGTCTCTCCCATTAAATATCTGTCCACCTCTCTCGCCGCGCGGCGTCCATCCTTGATGGCCCAGACAACCAGCGACTGACCGCGCTCAATATCACCGGCAGCAAAAACTCCCGGTACATTCGTCATCTTGTTTTTTGCGACAGCGACGTTGCCGCGATCGTTGATCTGCACGCCCAGCTGAGCCAGCAATCCTTCCTTCTCAGGTCCAAGAAAACCCATGGCCAGCAAAACCATCTGCGCCGGCCAGGTTCTCTCCGTGCCGGGCACCTCCTGGGGAACAGCTCTTCCGTTGTTACCCCTGTCCCATTCGATCCGCACAGTCTGGATTCCGGTGACGCAACCTCCGGAGTTGCCAATGAAGTGTTTTGTCATCACGCAATACTCTCGGGGATCGGTGCCGAAGACTGCGGCAGCTTCTTCCTGGCCATAGTCCAGGCGATAGACTTTCGGCCATTGCGGCCAGGGGTTCTCCGGCGCGCGGCTGTCGGGCGGCCTTGGCAGAATTTCAAATTGCACCAGACTCCTACAGCCGTGACGCATCGCTGTAGCAACGCAATCGGTGCCAGTATCGCCGCCGCCGATTACAACCACGTCCTTGTCTCTTGCGGAGAGATAGTTCTTGTCTTGGAGATTGCTATCAAGAAGACTCTTTGTATTCGCATGGAGGAATTCCATCGCAAAGTGAACGCCCTTCAGGTTTCGACCATCAACGAGAAGATCGCGAGGGCTGGTCGCGCCGCAGCAAAGCACGACTGCGCTGTAATCATTCATGAGTTTATCGGTCGAGTAGTCTGTGCCCACTTTCGTGTTGGCAATGAATTGCACGCCTTCTTCTGCCAGGAGATTGACACGGCGTTGCACAACGGACTTGTCGAGCTTCATGTTGGGAATGCCGTACATGAGAAGGCCGCCAATGCGATCGGAGCGCTCGAAGGTTGTTACCGAATGTCCGGCTCTGTTTAGTTGCGCGGCGCACGCAAGCCCTGCCGGACCCGAGCCAATTACGGCAATCTTCCTTCCGGTGCGCACAACCGGTCGTTCGGGCTTGACCCACCCTTCTGCAAAACCCTTGTCGATGATTGCGGACTCGATTGTCTTGATAGTGACCGGTGATTCATTGATTCCAAGCACGCATGATCCTTCACAGGGCGCGGGACATACATGGCCGGTAAACTCCGGAAAATTGTTGGTCTTGTGCAAACGATTGAGCGCTTCCCGCCAGTTGCCGTGATAGACAAGATCGTTCCACTCGGGAATGAGATTGTTAATTGGGCACCCTGAGGCCATCCCGTTTACCAGAGTGCCCGTATGACAGAAAGGCACGCCACAATCCATGCAGCGCGCGCCTTGTTCACGCAGATTCGCTTCAGGCATCTGCTCATGAAACTCTTTCCAGTCGTGTATCCGTCCGGCCGGAGCTCGCGCGACCGGAAGACTGCGTGCGTATTCCATGAAACCTGTGGGCTTACCCATAACTCAAAGCAATCTCAAAGCAAGTGATGAGTTATGAGTTATGAGTGATGGGTAAATACAGTTACTCGATCTCATCACTCATCACTCATTACTCATCACTTCTATTTCCCTCCCACACGCGCCACGTCGTGTGAATTTAATTCGAAGGCGGCCATCTCTGCCTCTTCGTAGTTCAGTCCGGTTTCTCTTACTTGTTTCTGCGCATCAAGCACACGCTGGTAGTCGTTTGGCATGACGCGCACGAACCTGGAAAGAGCCTCATCCCATGTCAGCAGAATTTTCGTGGCCTTGCCGCTCCCGGTGTATTCGGCATGCCTGAAAATCATGTCCTTGACCAAATCCATCTCTTCCGTCTCTTCCAGTCGCGTAAGGTGGACCATCTCCCTGTTGCAGCGCGATGCAAAATCACCCTGCTCATCGAAGACATAGGCAATGCCACCAGACATACCCGCCGCGAAATTCCGGCCGGTGGAACCAAGCACCACGACCCGACCGCCCGTCATGTACTCGCAGCCGTGATCGCCAATCACTTCAACCACCGCCAGAACACCGCTGTTGCGCACGCAGAAGCGTTCACCGGCTACGCCGCAGACGTACGCTTCGCCACCGGTTGCTCCATAGAAGGCAACGTTGCCGATGATCACGTTGTCCTCCGCTACGAATCTCGAGGTCTTCGGTGGATAGACGATGATCTTTCCTCCCGAGAGACCTTTCCCGACGTAGTCGTTCGCGTCTCCTTCGAGGGTCAACGTAATCCCGCGCGGTATGAACGCGCCGAAGCTCTGACCGGCAGATCCTTCAAACTCCAAATGAATCGTGTCGTCCGGGAGACCGGCAGGACCAAACCGGCGGGTCACCTCGCTTCCCAGAATCGTCCCGACAGCGCGATTCGCATTGCGGATTGGAAGCCGCGCCGAAACGCGCGCGCCTTTGTTGAGGGCCGGCTTGCACAAGTCCAGAAGCGTGGTGTTGTCCAAGGTCGTTTCCAATCCGTGTTCCTGGGAAATCTGGCAGTAGCGGCCCACCGTCTCTGGAACGTCAGGCTGATAAAGAATCTGCGAAAGATCGAGGCCGTGAACTTTCCAATGGTTCACTGCCTTGCGCAACTCAAGAGATTCGGTGTGACCTATCATTTCATTCACGGTGCGAAACCCGAGCTCAGCCATCAGCTCGCGAACTTCCTGCGCGACGAAGCGCATGAAGTTGACGACGTTTTCAGGATCGCCGCTGAATTTCGCGCGCAGTTTTGGATCCTGGGTCGCAACGCCGACCGGACATGTATTCAAGTGACAGACGCGCATCATGATGCAACCCAGCGTAACCAGGGGCGCCGTCGCAAAACCAAACTCCTCAGCGCCCAGCAAAGCAGCAATGACGACGTCGCGCCCAGTCTTTAATTGGCCGTCAGTCTCGACTGTGATGCGGCTGCGCAAATCATTGAGCACTAGCGTTTGGTGTGTTTCGGCCAGACCAAGTTCCCAGGGAACGCCCGCGTGCTTGATGCTGGTAAGCGGCGACGCGCCGGTGCCGCCATCGTATCCGCTGATCAGCACTACATCGGCATGCGCCTTGGCGACGCCCGCGGCGATTGTGCCAACGCCAACTTCGGCGACGAGCTTTACGCTGATGCGCGCCCGGTGATTTGCATTCTTCAGATCGAAGATCAACTGGGCGAGGTCTTCGATTGAATAGATGTCATGGTGCGGCGGCGGCGAGATCAATCCAACACCCGGCGTTGAATGACGCACCCTGGCGATTGGCGGATAAACCTTGTGTCCTGGAAGTTGGCCGCCCTCGCCCGGTTTGGCGCCCTGGGCGATTTTAATCTGCAATTCTTTAGCGTTAACAAGGTAGTTGCTGGTCACACCGAAGCGGCCGGATGCGACCTGTTTAATCGCGCTGTTACGCGAGTCTCCATTCGGATCAAGGAAATATCGATCCGGATCTTCGCCGCCTTCGCCGGTGTTGCTCTTGCCACCGAGGCGATTCATGGCAATAGCCAACGCTTCGTGTGCTTCCTTGCTGATCGACCCATAGGACATCGCGCCTGTTTTGAATCGTCTGACTATCGCGTTGACAGACTCGACCTCTTCGATTGGAACTGGCCGGCGCGTTGGCTTGAACTCCATCAGTCCGCGCAGGGTGTAAAGCTCGCGCGATCGATCGTTGACGCGCTCGCTGTATTCCTTGAAGGCATCATAGTTGCCGGTGCGACAAGCGTATTGAAGCTTATGAACGGTCTTAGGATTAAACTGGTGTACTTCGCCGTGCCGCCGGTACTGATACTGCCCTCCCGGGTTCAGGTCATGCCCATTCATATGGCGGTTAGCAAAAGCTACATTATGTCGCAGCCTCACCTCCTCTGCGATGACATCGATGCCGATGCCGCCAATTCGCGATGGGGTCCAGGTGAAATACTTGTCGACGAAATCCTGGTCCAGGCCAATCGCTTCAAAGATTTGGGCGCCGCAGTAACTGTGGAAAGTCGAGATGCCCATTTTGGAGATAATCTTGACGACGCCTTTGTTCACGGCCTTGATGTAATTCTTGATCGCTTCCTGGTGATCCAGTCCGGACAGCAGATCCTGCTTGACCATGTCGTGCAGCGTCTCGAAGGCAAGGTAAGGATTGATTGCTGCCGCGCCGTAGCCGAGCAGTAAAGCGAAGTGGTGAACCTCGCGCGGCTCGCCACTCTCAATGACAAAGCCGACCTGCGTGCGAGTACCCTCGCGAATCAAGTGGTGATGAACGCCCGAGACGGCAAGCAGCGCGGGAATGGGCGCGTGGTTCTGATCCACGCCGCGATCGGAAAGGATTATGATTCCGTAGCCGCTGGCGATCGCTGCGCTCGACTGAAGACAAAGGTCGGCCATCGCCTGCTCCAGACCCAGACGTCCGTCGTCCGCTTTGAATAACATGGGCAGCGTGATCGACCTGAAGCCTCGCTGACCCCATTGACTGTCGGAATCTCCCAGCAGTCGCAGCTTTTCCAATTCCTCATTTGTAATAATTGGCGATGGGAGTTTGATCTGGCGCGCGCATTCGGGCGCTGGCTCGAGCATGTTTGCTTCCGGGCCAATCGTTGTATCGGTGGACATGATCAATTCTTCGCGGATTGCGTCCACCGGCGGATTTGTCACCTGGGCAAACAGTTGCTTGAAATAGTTGTAGAGCAGCTGCGACTTCTCAGAGAGCACGGCGAGCGGTGTATCGGTGCCCATCGAGCCGATGGCCTCGTTGCCTCCAGCACCCATCGGAGTCATCAGCAGCCTGAGGTCTTCATGGGTGTAGCCAAACACTTGCTGACGCCGAAGTACGGTCGCGTGATCAGTTTCGTGAACATGAGCCGGGGCGGGCAGATCGTCGAGTTCTATTAGATTTTCCCTGAGCCAGTGACCATACGGATACTCGGTGGCAATTTGGTGCTTCAACTCGTCATCATCAACAATGCGGCCCTGCTCCGTATCCACAAGCAACATCCGACCGGGTTGAAGTCTGCCTTTCATCGAGATCTGATCCGGTGGGATATCGAGCACGCCCACCTCCGAAGCCAGAATCACCAGGTCATTTTTGGTCACGTAGTAACGAGATGGTCGTAGTCCGTTTCGATCAAGCACAGCGCCAATGACCGTTCCGTCGGTGAACGCAACCGAGGCCGGTCCGTCCCATGGTTCCATCAAACAAGAGTGGTATTCATAGAACGCTTTCTTCTCTTCGCTCATCGATTCGTGACCGCTCCACGGCTCAGGAATCATCATCATCATCGCGTGCGGCAGTGAACGTCCGGTCAGCGTGAGCATCTCAAGCACGTTGTCGAACATTGCCGAGTCGCTGCCGTCGCTGTCGATCACCGGCAGGATCTTGCTCAGATCCGGCCCAAACAGCTCCGAGTTGAACTTGCTCTCGCGCGCATGCATCCAGTTGATGTTTCCGCGCAGCGTGTTGATTTCGCCGTTGTGACATAGGTAACGATATGGATGCGCTCGTGCCCAATTGGGAAATGTGTTCGTGCTGAATCGAGAATGAACCAGAGCGAGAGCGGACTCCATCGACGGATTCAGCAAGTCAGGATAAAAAGTTGTCAACTGGCCGGCGATCAGCATTCCTTTGTAAACGATCGTTCGTGATGAAAGGCTGGCGACGTAAAACATGCCACGCTCGTGTATTCCGCGTTTCGCTCCCTTGGTCACTCGCTTCCGTATCACCAGGAGTTTCCGTTCAAATGCCAGATCCTCGAAGAGTTCTGAGTCGGGGCCGATGAAAATCTGGCGGATAAATGGTTGGGAGGCTCTTGCGGTAGGTCCCAGTGGAGAGTTATCTGTCGGCACAGTGCGCCATCCAAGCACGCGCTGGCCTTCCTCACGCACAATCTTTTCAAAGAGTTGTTCGCATTCCCGCCGACTGTCCTTATCGGTCGGAAGGAAAACCATTCCCACGCCGTACTGCCCTGCTGCTGGGAGTTTGATTGCCAACTTCTCGCACTCCTGCGCGAGAAAATTTTGCGGAATCTGCAACAGGATACCTGCGCCATCGCCGGTATTCTTTTCGCACCCGCACGCACCGCGATGCTCGAGATTAAGCAGAACTTGTATCCCCTGCTGGACGATGTCGTGCGACTTATGGCCCTTGAGATTGGCAACAAAGCCAACGCCGCAGGCATCATGCTCGTACCCCGGGTCGTACAATCCTTGTTTCAGTGGTATAGCTATCTCCCTCATGCCGGGCAACTGGTATCAGGCTAGCCTCAGATACTCAAAAGGCCATCAACTCTTTCGTTGATGGCCTAATTAACCGCGCTCAAGATTGTTAACAGGCCATCATGTGGGACAGTTCTCTGTGATAATCGACGTAAGAGTGACCACAAGGACGGAAGCCGTTTCCGGCAACGCATACGGATACTGAGTGGCCACTAAGCTGCTTGAAAAGGCTGCTAAAGTCATTCGCTACCGAGGCTGCTGGTGATTGCCGCCATCAGCCTGCCCCTTATTTCCATATCCTGGTTGCTAAATCTACAGCTTTGCTCCTGGATTGTATAATTGATTTTTCTTAGCACGCTATAAATTCAAATAAGAGGCATCGAAGATTTGTCCTGCCAGTTTGCATAGAAAAAGCGGGGGACAAGGATCTCGGAACAACGACCATGCCCCCTTTTTCTTGTACTGCTTGCCCGCTTCAGATGTCGTAATACATGCTGAACTCCAGCGGATGCGGACGCAGTCTGAGCGGCTGAATTTCCCGCTCACGTTTGTAACTGATCCAGCGGTCGATCAGTTGCGGGGTGAAGACATCTCCTTGCAGTAAAAACTCATGATCCTCCTCCAACGCTTTCAACGATTCGTCGAGAGAACCTGGCAGGCTCGGAATTCCCTTCAATTGCTCAGGCGCCAGATCGTAAATGTCCTTGTCGAGCGGTTCGCCTGGCTCGATCCGGTTTTGAATGCCATCCAGTCCGGCGAGCAACATCGCCGAAAACGCCAGATACGGATTACACGACGGATCAGGCGGCCTGAACTCAAGCCGTTTGAGTTTCGGGTTGGTCGAGAACATCGGAATACGAATCGCAGCCGACCGATTGCGCGCTGAATAAGCCAGATTCACCGGCGCTTCGAAGCCTGGCACCAGACGCTTGTAGCTGTTCGTTGTCGGTGCGGCGAAAGCGACAATCGCCGGCGCATGTTTCAGCAACCCGCCGATATAGAACTGCGCCAACTTAGACAGTCCCGCATAACCATCACCGGCGAAGAGCGGTTTTTCGCCTTTCCATAAGGATTGGTGACAATGCATGCCTGAGCCGTTGTCGCCGTAGAGTGGCTTGGGCATGAAGGTCGCGCCTTTGTGCTGGCGCTGCGCGACATTGCGCACCGTATACTTGAAGATTTGCAGATTGTCGGCCGTGCCAATCAGAGTTGAATAACGAAAATCAATCTCGCACTGACCCGCGGTAGCAACTTCGTGGTGATGACACTCAACCTGAATGCCAGCCTTCTTCAACTCGTTGGCAACTTCAGTGCGAAAGTCCTGTAGCGTGTCGAGCGGCGGGAGCGGGACGTACCCTTCCTTGTTGCGAATATGATAGCCGAGATTGGAATTACCGTTCTGACCGTTCGTGTTCCAGATCGCTTCCGGATTGTCTATCGAGAACCCGGCTGAATGCCCTTCGTTTTGGAAGCGCACATCATTGAAGACGAAGAACTCAGCTTCAGGACCGAAATAGACCGTATCGGCGATGCCTGTGGACTTCAGATAGTTCTCGGCCCGATGCCCTACGCCGCGTGGATCCAGCCAGTAGCCTTCCTGGCTGATCGGATCAACGACGTCGGCAACCAGGCACAGAGTTTTTTCGTCCATGAAAGGATCGATCCAGGAGCGGTACGGATCAGGCACGAGCAGCATGTCGGATTCGTGAATTGACGCCCAGCCGCGCAAACTCGAACCGTCAAAACCGAAACCTTCTTCGAAAGACTTTTCGGAAAGCTCATTAATCGGAAACGTCAGGTGATGCCAGGCCCCAACCAGATCCGTGAAACGAACATTGACGTAGCCCGTCTTTTCATCGGCCGCAAACTTCAGCACATCTTTGACACTCATAACTATTCATCCTTTTCGGGGACAAGAAAGTAGATCAACTTCCCAAGCCTTTCATTGCTCCCGCGTACCAAACGTCCAGATCAAACCTGACAAGACGGTCGACTGGCTTCTGGCGAGCACGGTCGGATCACTCTTGGGAAAGAAAGGCTGATTGGACCAGTCGCGTCGGAACTCGAATCGCGTGATCAGGCTGGGTCTTAGTTTGTATTCGCCAGTCATAGTGAACTCTTTGACCCGCTGTGCCGTGCCGGTCGAAAATCCGTCGTGGTCATCGAACCATTCGTAGCGCGGAGTGAAAGCCAGACGCTCTGTCGGTGCGTAACGCAGATAGCCGGCGACGCCTTGCCAGTGCACTTTTCCGCCGGCCGTCAGCGTGTCAATGCCGTAATCATAGTTTCCCATCAGGGCCCACCGCTTGTTGAAGCCATAAGTTACAGTAGTGTCAGACAGATGGCGGTAGCGCTTGTTGTCATTCGGTTGCTCTGGACCGGTCATGTAGTTCTGCACAATTGACAGCTTCGGCGTCGGGGTAAGGCCAAGCGTGACGCCAAATGTTTTGCCGCCATTGTTCTCCTCTACGTTATTCCACCCATTGACGACCAGACCCGTTAAGCTGATCTTGCTGTTGAGGGCGTACTTTGCACGAACTCCAAAATGGTAATAAGGAATGGCCCACGCGAAGAGCAGGCCGCGAGAGTAGTTCCAGTTGTCCTTCGTTTCGATCACTTCGGCCCCATGCACGGTTACGAACTTCCCAAAATCGATCTGCAAGCCAGAGCCAATGGGCGCCAGATAGCTGCCGTAAGCTTGTTGGATTACCTTGTAAACGTCTTTCCCGCCCGGCTCACTCGCATGCACGAGATCCGTTGCCGGCCCGTAGTCCAAATCAAGCCGGAAACCGACGCGCGAGTTGAGCGGATCGGGTTTCTTCTCGATGACAATCTCCGCCAGGTTCAGCGCGAACTGATTGGAGCGTGTATCGAAGTTGCGCAACACATTAACGCGCCCGGCCGGCTTGTTGAAGTTATAGCCGTAATACCCATCGATGAACCCGCTCACCTCGACTTCCTTAAAGAAGTTCAGGATACCGCGATCATCCGTCTTGCCTGGTGGCGTGGTGGTCGCTTCAGGACTGCCACTCGGTTCTGCCGATGTTGTCTCCTTTGACTTTTCCGCTGCTGCGCTCACCGTTTGCTGTTTTGTTTCCAGCTTTTCCAAACGCTCCCTCAGTTGCTTGATTTCCAGCCGCAGCTCCGCGTTTTCATCAATCCTGGTTGAAGATGGCTGCTGCGCGAAAGCATTTGTTGAAAGCAGAATCAAGAACACGCACATGACGATCATCAACCAGCGGCGCGGTGCAATCGCTGCTCGCCCGACCGCGCGGACTCGCTTGATTTTTCGCCCGGTCACTTCCGGTAAACTTCGTATCGTTTCATGCCTGTTAGGCATGCTTGACAAAGAGCATGACATGAGACTACTTTGCCTCCGTATCGTCTCGGACGAGACGCTATGATGTGGCCTACCGGTCTCGCGCCCTTCAAAGCCAGGACAGGTGGGCCATGTTCTTATTCTTCGAGCATCGCGCAGACCCTGCGATCTGATCGCAACGCTCGACCCTCTATGCCCCAAGACGAAAACTGATCGCTCAGCTACAATCCGGGTGGCAATCGGCTGCTTGCCATCACAAATATCGTGCCAGCCAAATTCGCAGGAGCATGCCGCGGGATAGGTCTCTGTTTTGAATGCCTTAGAAAGCAAGAGTGCCGAATATCGCCTTCAAGCTGCTCGAGAGCAGGCGACAATTGTGTCGGACTTGAAACGATATGGACCAAAATTGTCACCGCTGCTCGATTGGTTTGGGAAGACTAAGAGCGTCCCATTGTCCACTTCGATGGATCATTTCAACCACGCAAAGTCAGATCGAAGAACTGATCTTAATCACCGCTCTTCTCAAGCCTTGCTGTCTGAACCAGTAAGATCGCTTTCTCAGCACAAGCCCGCTGTCCATACGACCTACACTTTTGTATGCATTCTCGCGAGAGCCGACAAGACTGTAACTGGGTAAGGTGTGTTAGGCGCTTTGAAAACGTCCTTCAGTCAAAAGTTCTTCTTTATAGCGCGGCCTCACCTCGCTCGCCGGTGCGGATGCGAATGACATCGTCCGTTGGCAAGACGAATATCTTTCCGTCGCCAAATTTGCCCGTTCTCGCGGTTTTCGTGATCACCTCGATGACGGAATCTTCAATATCTTCGGGGATGATGACTTCGATCTTGATCTTTGGGATGAACTCGAGCTGATACTCCGTGCCGCGATAGGTTTCCGTGTGTCCTCGCTGCCGGCCATAACCCTGAACTTCGCTGATGGTCATCCCTGCCACGTTGACTTCCTGGAGGGCGTTTCGTACTGCATCAAGTAAATGCGGGCGAATGATCGCCTCAACCTTTTTCATCTATCCATCTCCAAACAGCCTCTCGGGGCTGATATCGAAACTATGGCTTCAACCGCTTTCATCCCTGGATGAATGCTCCTACAATCGCAAGCGTGGGCAAGATATCAATAAGACGTCCGTTCGATGGCTTCCTCCGCCACGTCGCACCGTAGATCATTTGTACGCGCTTCTTCAGACGGAAACCTCCCACCTGCCAGCGACCACTTAAGCAAAGGCGGCGCAATAAGCGTGGTAAGGATCACCATTATCACCACTGCGCCAAAGGTTACCGGCCCAATCACCGGTTCGTTAATGCCCTGGCCGTTAGGCAACATAAGTGTCGTGCCGATGCCGGCCAGGATCAGTCCTACTTCACCGCGCGGAATCATGCCAATTCCTATTGCCGTACGATTAATCTGCCGCTCGAATACAGCCAGCGCGCAAACTTGCTTACCCACGATTGCAGCTAACGCCAGCGCGCCCGCATAAAGCAGTAACTGCGGTTTAGCAAAAGCTTTCAGATCAACCCTCAACCCCATCAGCACGAAGAAGACAGGAACCAGCAATGAGCTCACCGGCGAGAGCAATTGTTCCAACCTCAACTCTTCTCGGCTGCGAAAGGATTCGAAGTGTGCTTCATCGAGGACCAGCCCGGCCGCGAACGCTCCAACGATTGGAGCCAGCCCCACGCGTGAAGCCGCCCAGGCAAGCAAAAAGCAAAACGAAATCGCGAGCGCCAGCAACACGCCGTTGCCTTGCAGGCGCCCGGCCCGGTGAAATAGATGCGGCACGACGTAATGTCCTACGACGATCGCACCGGCCAGGAAGAAGACTGACTTGGCGGCAATTATCGCAATGTCGAGCAGCGCCAGAGATGCTCCGCTCTGCACGGCTTTGATTGCGCCGGCAATGACTGCCAGAATCAGAAGACCAAGCACATCGTCTATTACGGCAGCACCCAGAATGATCCGGGCCTCGCGCCTGGCCAATTGGCCGCTATCTTTTAAGACGCGCGCAGTAATGCCTACGCTGGTCGCACAGAGTATCGCGCCGACGAAAATATGCGTAAGCTGCGATGCGTTGGGGAGGAAGTAAGCGGCGACGGCCCAACCGAGAAAGAAGGGAGCGATCACTCCGGCTATCGCCACCGCAAGGGAGGACCACCCGACTTCGATCATGTCGGCGACGTTGGAGTGAAGGCCAACTTCAAACAGCAGAATGATTACACCGATCTGCGCGAGCGCGCCAACTACCTCATTCGTTCTCAGAAAGTTTGCACCACCAAAACCAATGAGCGCGAGATTACCCGTGATGATTCCACCAATGAGTTCGCCAAGTACTGCCGGTTGTTCAAGTCGCTCGAAGAGTTCTCCGCCGAGCTTTGCGACGATCAGGATAACCGCCACTCCGACCAATACGCGCGGATCGAGTCCTTGCTGAGAGGCCGTGGCCTCCGCAGTTCCGACACCAGCCCAAATCGTTCGCGGAAGTACTAACGCCGCACCGCAAACCAACAGGGCTGGAACAAGAACTCGTCTCATAAGATTTCATCCGGACAGGAAATCTAAATCTCTCTTTCAAACAGCAGGCCGTACACGCATGGTTTGCCAACCTCTGAGTGAGTCGCTGACGTTCTCGATGGCTTGTCTCCATCGTGACTAGGACAGGCAAGCCATTTTGGACAAGCGGAGCCCAATTAGATTTCCGACTTGGCTTGTCTCTCCTCTAGGCGGTGCTCGTTTGGGCCTTGGCGACGGCGAATCCTTCATCCAAAGCCGCAACACTTCCTGAAGTAGCTGCCTCCATGGTCCCACCGAGAAGTACCGGCGGGCGAAGTTGAAAGTCGGGATAGGCAAGCACACCAACCTCGGCTAAATCCAGACCTTCGATTTCAACCTCTGCAGGAACACGGTTGCCGATAAGCAGGCCGACGACTTTAAAGAAGACATAGAACGAAGCGAATACAAATACAAAGCAGGTAGCGGTGCCGATGCATTCAGCAATCAGTTGCTTCCAGCCGCCGCCATAGAACAGTCCGATCACCGGCGTCGCGACCCCGTTATATCCCGCCCCGTAGGTGCCATCGGCGAACAGACCAAGAGAGATCACTCCCCAGGCTCCATTTACACCGTGCACGCTGATTGCACCGACGGGATCGTCGACCTTCAATTTATGCTCAACAAAGTAGACGCTGCCCACGAGTATCACACCGGCGATTGCTCCGATTGTTACAGCCCCAAAGCTGGTGACAAAGGCGCATGGTGCCGTAATCGCAACCAGGCCGGCCAGCATGCCGTTGGCCATCAAACTAAGGTCCGGCTTGCCATACTTGGCCATCGTCACAATCATCGCCGCAATAGCACCGGCGGCTGAGGCTAGCATGGTGTTGGTGGCAATTACCGCGATGCGGAGATCAGTTCCGGCCAGACTCGAGCCGGCATTGAACCCAAACCAACCAAAGGCCAGAATGAACACACCAAGTATGGCCATGGGCATGTGGTGGCCAGGTATCGCGTTGACTTTTCCGTCCTTCGTGTACTTACCAAGTCTTGGACCGAGCACAATTGCTCCCGCCAATGCGGCAACACCGCCAACCATATGCACCACCGACGATCCGGCATAGTCGACGTGTCCGTGTCCCAAGCCAAATTGCGCGCCCAACTGCGAGAGCCAGCCACCACCCCAGACCCAGTTACCGAAAACTGGGTAGACAAACATGGACATGAACAAGGCAAAGAGAACGAAAGATCCCCATTTCCACCGTTCGGCCATTGCGCCGGTCGGGATCGTCGCGGCTGTATCCATGAAAACCATCGCAAAAAGGAAGAGACCAAAGACAGCCACATCATAGACGTCTCCGCGTAGGAAGATTCCCTTCGTCCCGAAGAGACCTAACGTGTGTCCGGCGATCGTGACCGTATATTCTGATGATAGTGGCGGCGTGCCTCCCAGGGCCGCGATAGCCCCAACACCTCCCATCATCAGGGCGAACCCGCAGATCCAGAATCCAATCATGCCCAGGCCGTACACCATGAAGTTCATGGCCATCGTATGGGCCGCGTTCTTGGCGCGGGTGAATCCGGTCTCGGCCAGGGCAAATCCCGCTTGCATGAACATAACCAGGAAACCGGCGACCAGCATCCATATCATGTTCACTGATACCTTTGTATGACCAAGCTCGTTGGCAAGTTCTTGCAAAGTCGGCTGCCCTGCCTGCGCAGCGGAGACGTCACTCGCCGAACCGGTTGCCGCTCCGGTTGGGTCGCCCGCCAGCACGACCAACGGCGCCGCCATTAGAATAGCCAGGGCAAAGGCAACCAGGACATATCGCCGTGGGTTGGTTACGGAATGATTACTCAAGGACCAGCGGTTCGTGCAACTCAGTCTATCCAGTAGTCGGCCAATAGCGGTTCGCATTCTTCCGTTCGGGTTGGTGACTCTTTCATTCATCGTCGTTCGGCTCCTCAGCTCAGTTTCTTACCAAGACGTTCCAGGATCTTTTGATTGCTCAATCTCTCCTCGTGACCACTCTTCACCACGACAAGGAAACACAAAGGCACGTGGATTTGCTTGCGCCCATTAACAATCCTCGTGCCATCAACCGCTGAGGCTCGTCTCAGTCCTCAGAATCAGTCTTTTGGCCAGGTTGGAAGGCTTGATGAGTGCAGATTCGATTTAGGAGGTTGCTGAGTCAGGGCTCTGCTGGTAACACTTTTGTCGGCGCTGCTGGCGAATCCAAACAAAATTGTCGTGGATAAATCTGAGGCTTCACTTTCATGACTCTTATCGAAGTCGCTTTACGCTCAAGAATGACTGAGGGCTGGGGTGCAAACTGTCGACTCTTCTTGATCGTTTTCAATTATGCTTAGCCCTTGCTTACGCGCGGGCTTCTGACTCATGGGGTCCAGTCCAGATCTTTGAGGGCGGCGCCAGAGGCAGCCAGGAACAAGTAATTTTTGGAATGGCACTGGTGAGCGCAGAGGATTCTCAGTTTTGAGAAGTGAAGTTCGAGGTCCACCAATTCCTGAGAAACGCTCGGGCCTACAATTTCGTCGGCCTCAAAACAAGGACGTACAAGATTGTCGTAAATCCGGCAGCCACATGGTCTGCTGTCAGCCACACAGGACCGCGTCGCCGTTCACGTTAAGGACCTCGCCAGTGATGTGCTGCGCCCACTCAGAAGCGAGAAAGACGATTGACAGCGCGACGTCATCGGCGGTCGCAATCCGGCGCAGAGGAATAGCATCGGTAAGCTTCTCTTTAAACCCATCTTCGCCGAACACGAACTCATTTAGATCCGTATCAACCCAACCTGGAGCTACGCAATTAATCCTGATTTCCGGAGCCAGTTCGACCGCGAGAGATTTGGCGAAACTGATCTGAGGTTCACAATAACATGGGCGCCGGCTTCAGCCAGTCTCAGCGCCGTAGCGCGCCCAATGCCACGGGAGCCGCCAGTGACGATCCCCACCCGGTTGCGCAGCAGCGTCTGCGGTAACGCCGTGGTCTTTGTCGATGGTTGGTCAAGAACGTACGAACTCATTAGACTCTCCCAATCGATGTGATCACGACCCGAGATTCTCCAGGTGATAAGGCTCCGTATCGGAATAGCGCTCGACATCCACGGTGTTGAGCCTGTCCAGCTCGACAGAAAGCCCAGCTATGATTCTCCCGAACAAACTCAGCAAATTGTTACTCCAGCCGCAAGCTCGGCCTCAGCTTTCTCAATCAAATGTGGCCTGATAAGGGACGCCAGCGGATCCGCCTCCGCGAGAAAGCCATCGTGACCATGCGATGATGCGAGTTCTCGGTAACTCGCCTCTACGCCGGCCCATTGCATCTGCTCAGTGAGAGCAACTATGTCTGTTGCGGGAAACAGCCAGTCAGAAGAGATACCAACCAATAACACGCGCGCCTGTATGCGGCGCAGTGCCGCGGCTTCCGAGCCATAACCGCCTGCCAGTTCGAAAGTATCCATGGCCTTTGATAACACCAGGTACGAGTTAGCATCAAAGCGGTGCGAAAAACCTGTTCCTTGATAATCCAGGTATCCAGCAACATCATAACGTTCGTCCAACGAAGCGCGCGGCTCTTCGCCGTTGCGGTTCGGATTCCGTGCAAAGCGCTGCGTAAAAAGCTCCGGCGACTTGTAAGAACAAACGGCGATGGCACGCGCGAGTGCCAAACCCGCGACGGGTCGTTTGTCAGTATCATAGCTATCATTACTCCACGCGGGATCATTGCGAATCGCCTGACGCTGCAAATGATTTAAGGCCAGCCCCATTGCCGACAGCTGCGCGGCGCCGATTGCGATGCACCTTTCGACTCTTTCGGGAAAATCAATGGCCCACTGCAGAGCCTGCATGCCGCCAATAGAACCACCAATCACGCTGTGAAGCCGCTCCACACCGAGAGAATCCAACAGTTCGGCCTGAGCCCGAACCATGTCGGCGACACGAACCAATGGAAACTTACTGCCGTAGGGTTTGCCTGTCCGCGGGTTGGACGAACGTGGCCCCGTCGAACCGTAACACGACCCAATAACGTTTATGCCAATCACGCAGTAACGCTCGATATCAAAGATCCCCGTGGGCCCAAACATCTTCGGCCACCAATCAGCTACGCGCGCCGATCCAGACAATGCGTGACAAACAAGGACGGCGTTATCGCGCTCTCTGTTTAGCCTGCCATATAGGGCATAACGTAAAGTCACCGGTTGCAACTGCACGCCAGACTCAAGCTGAAAAGGCGTTGAGCCGGCGATGGTACAATCGTCTTCAATAGTTGGATTCAGGCCCGCGCTCATCTCTAAACCTCGTGGATTAAGGAATCTCACTCATAGGATCTTCAACAGCGATGAATCGAAATCGTGGCCTTGGTACTTGCTGCCAAAATAAAAACCTCCCGCGCTAAAGGTTGCGCGGAAGGCTCTTAAACTTTCTCGGAGTCTAATCCAGCTCTTTAGCAGTTTTTTACGTGGAGCAAGTCGCTGTAAATCGCCACGCCTCGGTTGTCAAAATAGCAAGAACAGTCTAAGCGACAGCACCCTTGGATTGTCAAGCCTTTTGTCTATCAGGGGCGCCGTCTTAAATACTTCAAATAGGACCCAAGGTTTCTTTTATAGAAGTATCCCGTGCTCGCAGCTCTAGCTCTGAATTTACGGAAGGTCCGGCCCACGGCCCATGCCAATATGGGGACATCAGTCAGCAGTTCCAAATCCTCTGCATCAAGAGCGCGTTTGACCCCCGCCGAATGACTGACCGCTTCTACTCCTGGCAGCAGCCTACGCTGTTCAAGTTCGCGGATGATCTTAGTCGCGCTAAATTCAACCGCTTCTCGATCCGATTCGATCACAACTTCCGGGGCAATGGGCTCCTCATAGGGATCAGAGATGCCAGTGAAACCCGTTAGCTCGCCAGCCAAAGCCCTCTTGTAAAGCCCTTTCACGTCCCGCTCTGCGAGCACTTCGATCGGACACTTCACGAAGACCTCAATAAACGCAGCCCCGTCCCCTTCGACCAGTCGTCTCGCCTCATCACGTACTTCACGATAAGGTGAGATAGCTGCCGATATCGCTGCCACGCCGTTTCGGGACAGCAGACGACAGACGTAGCCAATGCGCCGTATGTTTGTATCGCGATCTTCCCTGGAAAAACCCAGGCCTTTCGAGAGATTCGTGCGTATTTCATCTCCATCGAGGACCTCGACGGCGACGCCTCGAGCGCGTAATTTTTGCTTGAGGACTCCCGCGAGGGTTGTCTTACCCGCACCTGATAATCCAGTGAGCCATAACGTGAATCCTTTTCGATTGTTCACTAAGTGACTCCTTAATCCCAATTGCCGATGCTAATTGACTCACTCTCCCTTTGGGAGAGGGTTGGGGAGAGGGCGTTAGTATCGAACCAGCTCACCTTAGGCCCTCTTCGCCAGCCCTTCTCCCCGGAGGGAGAAGGGAGACAATCAAGCGTCAATGACTTCATTCGTCGCTCAAGCTTCTGCTCCAAGCAGTTGTTCTGTCTCAATCACTCGCAATGCTTCAATTAGCACGCGCGCAACTTCGGGTCTGGTGAATTCAACGGGCGGCACTTGGCCGACACTCAGCATCTCGCGCACCTTAGTGCCTGAAAGCGTGACGTGTTCCGTGGTCCCGTGCGGGCACGTTTTATTCGAAGCCATCGCGCCACAGGAACGACAATAGAATGTGTGATCGAAAAACAGTGGCGTTATACCGAGTTCTTCGGGCTCGAATTCGTCGAAGATATGGTGTGCGTCATAAGTACCGTAGTAGTTGCCTACTCCTGCATGATCGCGCCCGACAATGAAGTGCGAGCAACCATAGTTTTTGCGAACCAGCGCATGAAAAACTGCCTCGCGCGGGCCCGCGTAGCGCATCGCCACCGGCAAAATTGAAAGAATGGCGCGCGCCGAAGGATAGTAGTTGGCAAGTATCGCTTCGTAAGACTCAAGCCGCACATCCGCCGGCAGGTCGTCGGCTTTGGTTTCGCCAACCAGCGGGTGCAAGAGCAATCCATCAGCAATTTCGAGAGCGCATTTCTGTATGTACTCGTGCGCGCGATGAACAGGATTGCGAGTCTGAAAAGCAACGACGCGCCGCCAACCGCGCTCTTGAAAGAGCGCACGCATCTCAGCAGGATCTCGGCGATAGGTCGGGAATGCAGGGTTGCGAGGACGATTGACCAGACTAATCTTTCCTCCCAGCAACCAATCGCCTTGATTATAGAGAGCGCGGACACCGGGATGAGCGGCCTCAGTCGTGCGATAGACGAGTTTCGCCTCTCGTTCTTTATCGTACTGGTACTTTTCGGCGAGATGCAGTATTGCAAGAACATAATCGTCCTGATACAGCGCTACGTCCTCGAATTGCCGAAACGTACTCGCTTGCTCGCTCATGATGGAAAGCGTAACCGGAAGAGGCCAGGCGACGCCGTTTGTCAGTCGCATCCGGATAGACACCGAGCTATAGTCCGACCGGTCCAAAAAACCTTCCAGGGGTGAGTAAGCACCGGTTGCGATCATTTCCAGCTCAGAGATCTCTCGCGCGCTAAGGCGCAAAGCAGGCATGTCAACCGCCGCTTGAATGAGTCTCTCACGCTCAGGCCCTGTAACTTCGCGATTTACCAGTCTGCCGCCGTGTGGTTTGATAAGTTTCATCTGGTTCCCTTCATCCATGAATCGTAAACCGGAAACAGTGAACAGTAATCCTGGCACTTCACTAACGTTCACGATTCACAGTTCACAGTTTTGAGGTGTATTCCGCACTCAGTCTTGCTCGTGCCACGCCATCGACCCGCGCGAGCGTCTTCACCGATTTGCACCGGAGTGGTGCAGGGCGCGCAGCCGATAGACAGGTAGCCGTGGTCGTGAAGCGGGTTGTAAGGCACATCGTACGTGGCAATGTAATTCCAGACGTCACGCGCAGACCACGCTGCGAGCGGGTTGATTTTGATCAAGCCAAATTTCTCATCGCGCTCGACCAGGCCAATGTGCGCGCGTGCTGGTGACTGATCGCGACGAATGGCTGTGACCCAGGCGCGGAGTCCATGGAGCATTTCTTTCAGCGGCTCGACTTTGCGCAGACGGCAGCAGAGATCAGGCTGACGATCCCACAACCGCTCTCCGTATTCGGCAGCTTGATTGCTGAGGGAGACGAGCGTTGCCCGGCGTTCAAAGCGAACACCGAAACGCGCTTCTAATCGATCACGCAAAGCGTAAGTCTCGGGGAAAAGCAGATCTGTGTCGAGATAGAAAATGCGTGCACCCGGACGAATGTTTGAGAGCATGGCAACAAGCACACAGCCTTCAGCCCCGAACCCGGTAGCGAACGCGATATCCGGCCCAAACTCCTCGCCTGCCCAGCGAAGTATCACTTCTGGCGGGGCAGTCTCGAACTCATCCGAGATCGCTTTCAGCTCTTCAGCCGTTGTTTCGGGTGCTAGTGACAGAGCACCAACAGACATATCAATTCCCTTCAGCAAGCCAGCGCGAACACGGTTTCCAACTCTTCGTCACTGATGCTCTCGAGACTTTGCTCGAACCACGTAAGGCGCTCGCGCAGCCGAACCACCTCACCCACAATGATTACCGCCGGCGCTCTCATACCAACCCGCTCTGCCTCAGAGGCAATCGTCTGGAGTGTGCCTGTAATGGTTTGTTGGCCCTCATAGGTGCCCCAACGAATAACCGCCGTAGGCGTCTGGGGCGAACGCCCGGCGGTCGTCAAGTCTTCCGCAATCCGGCGCAGATGCGCAACACCCATTAAGATGACGAGCGTGTCTACTGACGAGAGATTCGCGAGAGCAACATTCTCAGGCGCGCCGTCACCACGGCGCGTGCCTGTGACCACGGCCACCGAAGACGACAATCCGCGTCTTGTTAGCGGAATGCCTGCGTAGGCTGGGACGGCAAGAGCTGAGCTGATTCCAGGAACTACTTCGAAGGGAACTCCGGCGGCGCGCAGTGCTTCGGCCTCTTCGGCGCCGCGTCCGAATAGAAAAGGATCGCCGCCCTTGAGTCGCACAACCCGTGCTCCCGTTTGCGCGTGCTTGATGAGCAAGTAGTTGATCTGGTCTTGCGGAGTTTGTCGGCCACCCCCAACCTTGCCGACGTAAATGCGCTTAGCGTCGACTGGAACGCAAGCAAGCATTTCTGGATTGACGAGATAGTCGTAGATCACGACGTCACAAGATTCCAAAAGATCGCGCGCCTTAACGGTAAGAAGTCCCGGATCACCTGGTCCTGCGCCAACGAGATAGACCGTGCCGCGTCTTACTCGGTAATGCGCGGTACTTGATCCCTTTTCCTCTGTCTGGCGATCAATCGATTCCATCAGACGTTCGACTGACGCCTCGATTACTAATGGGTGCGCTGAAAGTGGCTCGGTAATTCGATAGCTGACGCCATGGTGGTGAGCAGCGGCTTCGCGAACCTCAGCCGGGATATCACCGCGCGTGTGTCTGCCCGGTGAAAGAAAATAAGGATGAACCGTAATCTCGCTGGCCCCTCGCTCGACCAATCTAGCGAACCCTTCACGGATATTCGGATGTTCGATCTCCAGAAAGGCAGCTTCAATTAGAGCAAAGCGGCCGCGCACGCCGATGCGCCGCGCAGCTTCGCGCACGTCTTCGTTCGCTTCCTGGCGCCGGCTGCCGTGACCGACAACCAGCACGCCTCGATTTACTTCTCTCATGCGGTCGCTCCTGCCTCCGAAAACCTTCTCTGCGCGCAGTAACTAACAAAGCTTCGGGCTTCCTCGAGAATTCTTTGCGCCCGTACTTCGTTCGGTATCCGACAAACTTCAGCTTGTCGCCGAGTGACGGCATCGGCTTTCTCTCCCAAGTCACGACAAACTGAAGTTTGTCGGACATCTTCGAGACCATCTTTCTTCAGCGCTGCAAACTTTGACGAAACTTCCTGCCAGGCTCCTTGAGTCTGGCCCGATAAGACAAACAGGTTCTCGAATTCCCAAAGCGCCTCATCCGCGGTGAAAGGATCCACCAGCCGCTGATACAGTGGAACCCGAGCGGCTGCCGCCGCCGCTTCATAAGCTGCGAGCACCCCATGCTCATATTCTTTGTGATAAATCAATGCTTCCGCCTGGGCGAGCCATTCATGCGCTGCTTCGATTGACGGTACAGTCTCGGCCACGGTTGACCCTGCACATTCGCCTTTAATGCCTTTGCGCACGGAGAAACGCTCATGCTCGTGTCCGAAGTCCTGATAAAACGAAGGGTCCTGTTCGAAGGAAGGAATTTGACGAAGCGGCTCGAGGATTTCTTTCAGCCGTTCAGTCCCGATGCGCGCGATGAAAGAGTTGAAGTCCTCTGTCGGCAGTCTTGTCCTTTCGTAGAGCTCCAGCAGAGTTTCCGTCACCTTCACGCAATTCCTGGCGGGGAACTTGCCGATTAGCGCGCCGAACTGTGCATTGTCTCCTCGGGTATGACCACCCACGGTCACAAAGTGAGCGGGCACGCTCCGGTCATCCTGCGAAAGCGCTGCGGCGTAGAATCCGATGTTGGCAACTGAGTGATGCGCGCATCCGTTTGGGCAGCCGGAAATCTTCACCCGCAACGGCCGCGCCAATTCGGAGTATTTGGCTAACCCATTATTGAAGGCGTCGCTAATGGCACTTCCAAGACCTTTCGCCGAAGCAATACCAAGCCGGCACGTGTCAGACCCTGGGCAAGTGGTCACATCGGTGACGGTGCCAACTCCACAATCGGCAAGTGAAAGCTCGCCGAGGGCAACGAAAAGAGGCCAGAGATCCTCTTGGCGCACCCATGGCAGATAAATGTTCTGTTCGATCGAAATTCTCAATTGGCTCGAGGAGAACCGGCGGACGACGTCGGCGAGATTACGCGCGCGATCGGCGGTCAGGTCTCCGAGCTTAATGCGCACATGAACTCCACGAAAGCCCACGACCTTGTGCTCGATTACAGAGTCACGGACCCAGGTCTGAAAGTGGGAGTCACCGGTGCGCGGCTCCAACAACTGTAAAACTCGCGATGGTGCGGAAGATTCCGGGATAAAAACTTCGGTCTCTTGTAAGTAGTGCTGCAGCGGGATTGGGCCGACTCGTTCTCGTTCTTCGTCCAGGGCTGCGCGAAACGCTTCCCAGCCCAACGTCTGGATAAGGAATTTCATTCGCGCCTTCATTCGTGCTTTGCGCTCACCGTACCTGTCGAAGAGCCGCAAGGCAGTCGCAGCGAGATTAAAGAGGTCTTCGACGGGAAGAAAGGCCGTGTAGAGATGCGCCAGTTGCGGCCCGGCACCCAACCCACCGCCGAGGTAAACTCGGAAGCCGCGGCGCGGCGCGCCATTCTCGGTTCTGCTGATGGCCCATAACCCGATATCGTGAATTCGCAACCCGGAGTGGTCGTCGGCGCAACCTTCGAATGTGATCTTGAATTTTCGACCCAGGTTCTGGTTGTACTTGTTGCGCACCAGGTAACGAAACAGAGCGTCAGCGTAAGGTTGAACATTGAAGGTCTCAGTGGCCGACGTACCTGCGCGATAGCATGCCGTGATGTTGCGCACCGTGTTCCCGCAGGCTTCCCGAGAGGTGATTCCGGCCTCGGCCAGGAAGCGGAGGAGGTCGGGAGTCTCTTCCAGCTTCACGTAATAGATCTGCGCATCTTCTCGCGTCGTAAAATGAATAAAACCACTACCGAACCTATCAGCCGCATCCGCGAGGCGCGCCAATTGGTCCGCGCTCAGTAACCCGCCTAGAATCTTGATCCTCTGCATCTGCACGCCCTCCTGCCGCTGGGCATAGGTGCCAAAATGCAACCGCAGCTTCTGCATCTTTGTTTCGTCAACTTCACCCGCGCGATATTTCCTGATCTGCAGTTCATAATTAGCCAACTCTTCGCGGACACCCGCAGGCAAGGGCTGAGATTTGGACTTCGCAATGTTAATGGTTGCTTCTTTCATTCGACCTCTCGCACGCAAAAACAAAAAAGCCGCTCGAATTGAGCGGCTGCGGTGTTACCGAAATGGTTTCGAATCCTAAGGCATACACTCGCTCCGCTCACTGAACGGACAACAAACCATACACATACAGCAGCAAACTGTTGCGGCGCCCAGGGGAGTCGCAAACGGAATTACCGATTCTTTAACTAGCTTCGAATTCATCAGCAATTAATTGTTAGCATTTATACCTTGAGGATGCGACCGTGGTCAACAGAATAGTTTTTATACCTTCATGAAGAAACCAAATGACTGGTCCGGCAATGAGAGATTCCAGGGGCATGCTGTACACTCCAAGCTGACTATTGCTCAAAGGGGTCTGACCGTCGGTCTATGATTCAATCTGCTCGCAGAATTGAAAACTATCATTATGCTATTCGTCACCTGGCCGGGGCAGCCGAAACGTTAACAAGGGCTGGACGCGAGGTCATTTATCTGAACATCGGCGATCCACAGGTTTATGGCTTTCGCCCTCCTGAACACATCATCGAACCAGTCATCCGTGCGCTCAAGAACAGTTTCACCGGGTATACGCATTCGGCCGGTCTTCCCGAAGCCCGAGAGGCAGTCGCCAGTTATGCGACTCGGTTAGGAGCGCCAACCGGGCCTGACCAAGTGCTCATCACTTCCGGCGCATCAGAGGCTGCAGACATCCTGCTCACCGCGCTCTTGAATGAAAATGATGAAGTCCTGCTTCCAGCTCCGGGCTATCCGATCTATCCAGCCATTCTCAGCAAGCTCGGCGCAGCGACGCGTTATTACCAACTTGATGATGCAAATGCGTGGCAACCGTCGGTTGATGAGCTCGCTTCGCTGATCAACGACCGAACGCGGGTACTCGTTTTGATCAACCCTAACAATCCAACTGGTTCGATAACTTCAGACGAGGTTACAAAACAACTGCTCGAGCTGGCTCTGCGACACAACCTCCTGGTCATCGCTGACGAGGTGTATCGAGAGCTCTGCTTCGAAAAGTCGCCAACTCCATCGTCGGCAATAGCTGAACCTATGGGCGTGGCATTGGTGACGCTTGAGAGTTTGTCAAAGACACATCTCGTGCCCGGATGGCGCACTGGTTGGATGCGCTTCACTCATGCAGATAAGATGCATGATCTGATCCCGGCAATCTACCGGCTTGCCGGCGGGCGGCTGTGCGCGCCCACGCCCACGCAATACGCCGTGCGCCCAGCCCTCGAAGGCGAGCGAAAATTCCAAATGGACTTTATCAGCGAACTTAGAAGGAGACGCGACTTTGCTGTCCAGCGCGTGCGAAATATCAAAGGTTTATCGTGTGACGTGCCGCAAGCAGCCTTCTACCTGATGATCAAAGTGGAAAACCTTGGCGAGCGCACAGATGAACGTTTCGTGCTGGACTTGTTGGAAGAAACCGGCGTCCTCATGGTGCATGGATCCGGTTTCGGGGCAGATCCACGGCGAGGCTATTTTCGCATGGTCTATCTGGCGAACGAGGCGACCCTTGAGATCGTTTTCAGTCGGCTTGGTCGGTTCCTGGCAGCCTATCAGGCCCACTAGATTGCCGACGGAATATTCTTCGCCATAAAACCTCGGGAGCACGTCTCAGCCAGTGTTCCGTAAACCCGCCGCGATGCCATTGATAGTAGCGGCCAACGCATAATTTAGGTTTTCGTCGTCTTCACCGCCTCGCTTGCGGCGGAGCAACGCAACCTGTATCAGGCTCAGCGGATCGACGTAAGGGTTGCGCAAACGGATTGAGCGCGCCAGTACTGGATTTTTCTCGAGCAGCCCGGTCTGCCCGGTCAGGCGCAAGAGCACATGCTTTGTCCTTTCGAATTCCTCGACAATCATGCCGAACACTCGTTCGCGCAATGATTCATCAGCGACGAGACTGGCATACAAACGGGCAATCGACAGATCGGCTTTTGCCAGTCCTATCTCAACGTTGTGGATCAGATCATCGAAAAGGGGAAACTGCCGTACCATCCTTTGAAGACACTGCTCTTGCTCTGTTCCGCAGCGCGCGAACCGATCGAGGGCAAAGCCAACGCCGAACCACGCGGGCAATACGTGGCGGCTTTGCATCCAGCCGAACACCCAGGGGATCGCTCGCAGGTCACCAAGTCCGCGCCGCTGGCCGCGCCGCGCCGGACGCGAGCCGATCCTGGCATGCTCCAACTCTCTGAAAGGGGTTGCTTCCTCAAAATATGGCAGCACGTCTGGATTGTCGGCGATCATCTCCCGATAGAATGCAAACGCATCCTGGGAGAGAGTTTCCATCGTCGCTTTCCATTCGTCTTCGATGTCATGAGATGGTTCGCTCGAGCGCCAAAGAACTTCCAGGCTGGCGGCGGCCATCAATTCGAGACTGCGCTCAGCCAGCACAGCATCTGAATATTTCCAGTTCATGACTTCGCCTTGCTCCGTGATCTTGAGCTTGCCGCTGAATGCGCCCGCTGGTTGCGCAATGATCGCGTGATGCGTAGGGCCACCCCCGCGGCCGACGGTCCCGCCACGCCCGTGAAAGAGAGTTAACATCACGCCGCATTCCTGAGCAACCAGTTGCAAGGCCCGATGGGCCTTGAAAATCTCCCAGGTGCTGGTCAACATCCCGCCGTCCTTGTTTGAATCTGAATAGCCAAGCATCACCTCTTGTTGCCTTCCCCATGAGTCAAGCAAGGGAGCATAATCCGCACTGGTCCAGAGAGTGCGACAGATTGCCGGGCAGTTGCGTAAGTCCTCGATCGATTCAAAGAGAGGTACCGGCATTAAACCAGGATCAGCCCTGTCCTTCGACGCCGCTACGCGCATGCCACTCAACTCGGCGAGCCAAATCAAGGATAGAACGTCTGCCGCAGAGCGCGTCTCGCTAATCACGTAACTCCGAATCGCCCGCGGTGAATAAGTCCGCTTCAGCCCAGCTACCACCCGAAGAGAGTCGAGCAAGCTCGCGGTTTCGTTTGAAGGCCGCTCCGGCAAGCTGAGGGTTTGTTCGTCACCTGCTAGCCCTCCTTGCAGCACAGCAATCCGAGAAATCTCCTCACGAGCACGGCTGTGAACGCGCGAGTGTTGACGGATATCAAGCGTATGCAGATGAAAGCCGAACGTCTCAACCTGTCGCAGCAAGGGGTCAAGCAGCGAACGAGCCAAACGCTCGCCGCCATTTGCTGCGAGGCTTTCGCGCACTAAGCGTAAATCCGTAGCAAAATCACCGGCATTCGGGTAGGCATTCCTGTTTGCCGGTTCGGATGGGGCATTGCGCAAACGCGCCAGAACATAGTCGAGGTATCGGCGGTAGACCTCATTAGGCGAGTGTCTTTTCAGGTTGGGACCGAGGGAAATGTTTTTGGCGTAAGCCTCCAGGGAATGCTCCAGTTCCTCAGAGATCTCTACCTGAAGTGTCGAGGAACTCAGACGCCAAATCAAATCGTCGATCCTCTTAATGTAGTAATAAAGGATTGTCTGTCTGGCAATATGCAAAGCATCTCGCGTGCACTCCGACGTGACGTATGGATTGCCATCGCGGTCTCCACCTATCCAGGAACCAAATCTAAAAAGGCGGGGTAACTCATGCCCCCACAACTCCCCACCGTAGGCTTCGCGAAAATCATCAGCCAGTTCTTCATAGACATTAGGCAGTGTTTCAAACAAGACGCTGGGGTAGTAGTCGAGCCCCATCTTGATCTCGTCGCGAACGGTCGGGCGACGACGACGCACCTCATCAGTCTGCCACAGTGCCGTAATCTCCGCCGTGATTGCCTGCTCGCATTTCTCAGCCTCCCTGTCAGTAAGCGGCAGATAATCCAGTCGCTCCAGTTCCGCGGCAATGCGTTGCCTCTTGAAGAGCACGGTGCGCCTCGCGACCTCTGTGGGATGCGCCGTAAAAACAACAGTGACTTCCACTTGCCGCAGCCATTGCAAAGCCTGCTGCTCGGTGATGCCTGCAGCTCGCATCCGGCGTAGCGTCCCGAGGAATGATCCCGGCTGAGCCTGTCGCTGGGGCGAAAGTTGCGCCGCGCGGCGCCGGCGCTTGCGATGATTTGTCTCAGCTAGATTTGTCAACTCGAAGTAGACGGCGAAAGCTTTTGTCATCCGATGCGCCTCAGCTATGTTGAGACGGTTGACAATCTCCTGGGCGCGATCCATCAACTGGTGTTCATCGACGACTCCTTCAACACAAGTTTCGCGGCGTGCGTGCAGCTCGCGGTGTTCGATTAGCAACAATCTCAACTCCTCAACCGCTGTGAAGAGTTCGGTTCCAACTTGTTCTTTCAGCACCTCTCCGAGCAGACGACCGAGCGATCGGACATCGCGTCGGAGCGGCGCTTCCTTCAGATCGCCAGATTGGCTTACAAGCTCGGCCAACCTCGCTGCCTGATCGTTCACTTCCCAGAGTGGTTCTCTTCTCCGCATGCCTTCACCCCTCAGTTCTGGAAATCAATAGCATAACTCAACAACTTGTTGATACCGCGACCGAGCAACAGTCTCAGTCACGACGGCTCAGATTGGCGCCAGCTTTCATCCGTTTTCAAGATAGCTTCAATCGCTTGAATTCTTCACGGTTAGAAAGGTTTGCTAGAGTCAGGGTTTGAGCTACTTCTACTTTTGGAGTAATGCGCGGTATCCGTTGCAGCGATCTCAACCATCATGGCTGAGTCCCGCGCCCGCCGCGATCCGCCTCTACGTGGCAGCCGCCAGGCTGTTCTGTCGCAATTAACAACTCTCCTATCAATGGTAGAGTGTTTAGTTTCCTAAGTTGAAGGTTGGGGGTGTGAATTCCATCGTAGGTTGGATAAAGCGTAAGAGGAGGCCGCCAAAAGTCTGCCAAAAACATGACTATTGTCCGGATGCCACTTTCGGCAGTCCCATTTATAGGCCAGATGAACGCCCGAGCGGGTTGAATCAGGGTTGCAACCCAATCTTACTGATCAATTTGGCGTAACGAGGATCGCTGTGCAGGCTGTCGTACGCCGGTTCGATTTTGAACTGTAGAGTAGAAGGGTCGCGCGCTTCGAAAGTTTTTTCAAACCAGGCGAAAGCCTCATCTTTTTGTCCCAGACGCACATACAGATTAGCAAATTGAAAGGGCTCTACATCTTTGGTCTTAGCTCTCGTCTCCAAAGTTTCAAGCTGTTTACGGAGAACACCCTGCCATCCTGATGCTCGGAAAGTCTCGCGATATCCCTGCACTATTTCCGGTTGCACGCCGCTTAAGCTCAGATACTTTAGATATGCTTCTAGAGCTTCCGTGTACATCTGTTTTTGTTCGTAGATCGTATAGAGCGAATAATACGAGCTACCATCATTTGACTCGACCGCAATAATATTTTGGAACTGTTGGATCGCTTGATCATACTGCCGCGAATAATAAAAGAGTCGTCCTCTGCCGACGTTAATAGTAAGCGAGCTGGGATCTAGTTCTCGCGCCTTTTCCATCTCAGCCGTTGCTTCGTCAAAACGTCCTGCCGACATCAGAAACCACCCGTAGGCTTGGCGAATCCATGCAACATTCGGATTCAACTCAATCGCCTTCTTAAACTCATTCTCAGCGCCGGCCCAATCATATTCATACTGATACTTCAGTTCCGCCAATGCGTTGTGCGCCTGCGCCAGGCTGTCATCAATCTTCAACGCCTTTATTATGTTGGGTCGAGCTTTGGCTTCCGCCTCCGACATCGAAAGTTTGCGATGACCGCTGAGCATGATGTAACAATCAGCCACTCCAATGTGCGCCAGAGCAAAATTCGGATCTCTTTCTAATGCTTGTTGATAGTGGGCCAAACTCTGCTCAATCCAGTTCTGCCGTCTGCCGTTCCAGAGGAGTTGGCCTCGCAAATAAAGCTGATACGCTTCCGGGTTGTCGGTGAGATGCTTGGCTAACAGTTCTTTCTCCTGCCTGCTCAATTGCAGCGTTAGGGCGGTAGTTATTCGTTCGGCAATGGAGTCTTGGAGCTTGAAAATGTCGGTAAAATTCTCATCAAACTGCCCTGACCAAACCGGCGTGCCATCGCGAACGTTAATCAATCGCACTGTTACTCTAACCCGCTCGCCCACCTTCTGAATGCTGCCATCTAACACCGCATCTGCTCGAACCTCTTGACCTGCTTTAACAGGGTCTTGCTGAAGGTCAGTATATTTGCGCACCGCACTCATTGGTCGGACGACTACTTGCTTGAGATTGCTCAGTCGCGTGATCAGTGTTTCGGCCATTCCCATCTCAAGCGATTCATCCCTGCTATCGACGTTCAATGGCTTAAAGGGCAGGACAGCAATTGAGCGAATTGGCGAGGGCGTAGTGCCTGCGGGCTTTTGACGAAACAGTAACCCGAAGGCCAGCGCCGAAATTGCGATCAACCCAGCTGCCGACATTACCAGAGCAACTCTAGAGACAACAAAACGCGGCGAAGTTATCTGCGGTAGCTGTACAGATGACCTGATTTGCTGGATTTGATCGTTCGACTTCTCTTCGACTTCACCAATAAAGCGATAGCCTCGCTTGGGTACGGTTTCGATATATCTTGGAGCGTTTGCATCGTCATCGAGCGTCTGGCGTATCTCCTTAATAATCTTCGTCAGAGCGTTGTCAGTAACCACGGTATCTCGCCAAACTTGATCGAAGAGTTCTCTCTTTTCGACGATGCGTCCAGGTTGCCTCAGCAAAACAATGAGCACGTCAAAGGCACGCGGCGTTAACGTCAGCATCACGCCTGCTTTGACGACCCGAAAGTTCTCGCAGTCGACCGTGATGTCGTCGAAAGAAAACAGCTTGTCGGTCTTGCTGGACATGGTCGGAGGCGCTCAAAAAGTGCGGGTTTCTCACTAAATCGAAAAGGTCACGGCGAAGTTATCGTCACGTCACACGCCCGTCATTACAAAACGCGACCCCGTAACTATATTTCAGGCTGCCACGGCGACAAAGCCAACATATTCGAACCGGGAGGCAGTTATGAGAAGAACAGCATTGCAAGTCTATCTGATGATGGCTTTCGCTATTTCGATGGCCGTCGCGAGTCCTGCGCAAGAGATAGCAAACGGAAAGCAAGCGGCTGAGAGTTACAACGCTCGAGCTGTAAGTCAAATAAACGGCGGGAAATATGAGGCAGCGATCGTCGCGCTTGAGCGAGCAGTTCAACTGCAACCGGACTTCGCGACTGCCTATTACAACCTTGGCACCGCCTACTACTTTCTAGCCCAGTCCACGAATGCTATTAGTGCCCTGCAGAAGGCTATCAAGCTTTATCCTCCGTATGCCGAAGCTTACAATCAACTGGGTGTTGTTTATGCCAACGTGGCGCAGTACGAAAAAGCGATAGCGGCATTCGAGCAGTCCATCATTCAAAACCCGGATGACTCGATCGCTCGTTACAATCTTGGCTGCACCTATATCCGTTTAAAGAATTTCAAGGCAGCGATCGTGGTGCTTGAGCGAGCAGTTCAACTGCAACCGGACAATGCGGAGGCGCGCATCAACCTGGGCTTTGCGTATAGCCGACTGAAACGTTATCTGGCAGCAATTACCGAAATGCAGCAAGCTGTCAGGATTAAACCGCAGGATGTCGAGGCACAATTCTTATTAGGAAATCTGTACTTGCTGGCGAATGACAGACAATCTGCTTTGGCGCAATACCAAGCGGTCAAATCCCTGAACCCACAATTCGCTCAAAAACTGTATGAAGCGATCTATCAAGATAGGATTGTAACCGTTTCCAAACAGTAATGCCGGCAGGCGTGCGGATGGCGGCGATTGGCCCACATCTTGTGGCAAGACCCTTATAGATTGAGTCTGTCATCTCTCCTCCTTTTCTATCCTCGGGAAATATGTAAGTTAATTAAGAGGAGCTCGGTTGATGGTTTGCGTGGGTCAAAAGCTCCTCTTTGACTTTTCTCCTATCTACTAACGCGCCAACCGCCGGCCAAACCTCTAAGCTGTTTACCAGTTTTTCGAAAACGCTTTCCTTTCGGGGAGCCGAGAACTTGGGACAGTCCGCAGTTCGCGGACCGCCTGTTTCACTGCGGAAGGCGTTGTCCTCCTTCAACGGGTCTTGCATACTCTCTTTCGCACTACGGCAACGCACTCGGACGTTCGGGCGCGTGTCGTCGCTGACGGTGTTGAGTCCTGGCGCCGATTTGTGTCGGGGCCGATAATCACGGCGGATTCGCTTCCTGACTGTCCCTAGTAAGGACGACCTTGTGTAAAAAAACCTACGGCACCGGCCGGAAGAAGTTGTTGGTCACGTGCTTGGCAACCTGGCGGCCGATCTGGTCACCGTGGCGCATTGAGTGACGCCAGTGCAAGCCGGCCCAGACGCGTGCATCATCGATTTCGCGCATGAGAGCATTCACGTCGTAGTAAGTGCGCACATTCTGAATCACCTGCGGAACGGCCGTTCTGAGACTCCAGGTCACCTTGTTGGTACCGAAATAGCTCGCTACCGCATCCGTAAGCGCGGTCGAAAAGAAGCCGTGCGCCGACGGATACTCGGGATGGTTCACGCTTAGCAGCGGAGTCCAGGTCGGATCCGCGTCAGTGTCCGGGTTGCCGTCGGTATCAGCTCGCGGGATTGCGGTCCGGGGACGCCAAGCCCGAAAGAAGTACTTGGTGTTAAAACCCGCGATCAAGGCGTCGGCCGCGGCAGTGTGCGCCATGGCGAGGAGCCGCGCGGTCTCCCGAACGTTCAGGCTGCGGCTAATGGCCAGTCCGATGAGATTACGGTTCCAGAACGCGTACGCATGGTCCGACCAGAAGTAAACGATGTCGGTCTGCTCCGGTGAGCGGAATGTGCTGTTCGAGCGGCCGTAGTCTCGAGTTTCGATGAAGTCCTCGGTGTAGTCTTCCGAAGTCAACAGGTTAGGACCGTCGGGCCGGAATTGCGACGGATCGCTGTATGTAAACGGCATAACGTTGCCGAGTTTGGCGT